>Ga0224558_1000148_pt1 | contig 80215 bp, 58 predicted proteins | sample 714S32024metaG_FD_180682 | JGI IMG/M metagenome (GOLD analysis project Ga0224558, IMG submission 180682) | Peat soil microbial communities from Stordalen Mire, Sweden - 717 S3 20-24 | ecosystem: Environmental > Terrestrial > Soil > Wetlands > Peat | place: Sweden: Norrbotten County, Stordalen... | reverse complement strand
CGCAACGGCGAGAGAACGCGCCAAATCCCCACACACACGGGTATTCATAAGGCTGCTCCAGTATCAATCGTACTCTTTCGGGTCCGGCCGCGCGGGCGCTGCAGCCGGTTGCGAGGCGCCCTGAAGGGTGCCTGGCAAGTTCGACGTCGAAACCGATAGTCGAGTTTCGGTTGGCATCAGAGCAGAGCGGCAGCGGCAACAGATGAAGAAAATAAAGGCCGAATTGGCTTCGTTGGGTCAAAAAGGCCAGCCTGAAGGTGCGTTTCTCCAAGACGGCGCGGCGCCCTTCGTCCTTCCATCGAACAAAACCGCCCCGTATGCGTAATAAACTAGTGGTTCGCGCGTCACCAATAGCGCGACCCAGGAGCGCGCCAGCCCACCGGTGTCTCCCGCATCTATAACGGTAGATTTCAATGAAACTATTTCAAACGCCGATTCGAGCTTTAGGAGTCTTTCTGGTTTTATGCGCCGGCGCGGCGGCCCAGCAGGAGATCAGCGTCCAGCCGGCTACCGGCGGATGGAGCTTCGTCACTAGTCCCTATCGGGCCGGAAGCGTGCCCGCCATCCGGCTTGAGAACTCCTCACGCTTCGCTTCGCTCATCCGAGCGGGCAATCTTTACCTGACATCGCGCGACGTGGTGGCGTTGGCCATCGAAAACAATATCGACGTGGAAATCCAGCGATATGGCCCGCTGCTGGCACAGCAAGTACTCCAGCGCGCGCAAGCGGGCGGCGCGCTGCGCAGCGTGGGGCTGGGCGTGGCCACCGGACCGCAAAGCGTCAGCTTGCAGGGCGTCAGCGTGAATACGTCCGGCGGCGTCGGTCTCAGCGCAGGCAATGGAGTCAGCTCCGGCGGCGGCATCGTCACCCAGTTGGGGCCCCCGATTCCTTCCCTGGATCCAACCCTCCTCGGCATTGTCAGTTTCGGGCATACCACTTACCCGCAGAGCAATCTGGTGCTCACCAACACCCCCGTTCTGGTGGACACCACGCGCTTCTTCCAGGCCCAGTATGTGCAGAATTTCGAATTCGGCCTGGCCGCTCAACTGACCTACGTGAGCACGCGGTCGAACGTGAATAGCGCATCCTACAGCCTGAATCCCTCCACCTCCGGCGACCTCGATTTGGTTTTGACCCAGAACCTGTTGCAAGGCTTCGGACGGGCCGTGAACGGGCGCAACATTCGCGTGCAGAAGAACAACGTGAAGGTGAGCGCGCTGCAATTCAAGCAGCAGCTCGTCGCCACCGTATCCGCTGCGCTGAACCTCTACTGGGACCTGGTGAGTTTCGACGCGGACCTACGCGCGCGCCAGCGGGAAGTGGGCACCGCACAGCAGCTTCTCGACGACAACAAGAAGCTGGTGCAGTTCGGAACCGCGGCGCCCATCGAAATCACGCGTGCGGAGTCCCAGTTGTATGCCAGCCAACAGGATCTGGTCACGTCCCAGACCAACCTATTGCAGCAGGAGACGATTCTGAAGAACTACCTGAGCCGCAACGGTGTGGCGGACGCGGGCTTGACTAATTTACATATCGTTCCGCTCGATAAGTTTGCGATTCCCGAGAAGGATGAAGTCCACCCGTTAGAGGATCTGATCCACCAAGCCTTGGCCGCACGCCCGGAGATGGAGCAGGCCCGCCTGAATCTGGCAAGCAACCAGATGAACCTTGTGGGCATCAAAAATTCTCTCAAACCTACCTTAAACGCCTTTGCGGAATTGACTAACAACGGCCTGTCGGGGGATCTGACGGCCTTCGGACTCCTCCAGGGTTACAACAGTACGCTGGTCGGCGGATACGGCAACATGCTCTCGCAGCTCTTCCGCAGGGATTATCCGAACTATTCTGCGGGCATATCGCTCAACATACCGTTGCGCAATCGCGCCGCCCAGGCCGACTATACAACCAGCCTCCTGGAGTTGCGTCAAAACGAACTCAACCTGCGCAAGAACATCAACCAGATCCGGGTAGATGTGCAGAATGCGCTGGTGGGCCTCGAGCAGGCGCGCGCGCGCTATGAGGCCGCCGTGAAATCCCGGGTACTCCAGGATCAGACCCTGGCCGGAGATCAGAAAAGGTACGCGCTGGGCGCCACGGTAGCCTTCCAGGTGGTGCAAGACCAGCGCGATCTGGCCACCGCCCATAGCGCCGAGGTGCAGAGCATGGCGAACTACACGCACGCGCGCATTGCCCTGGATCAGGCGTTGGGCACGACGCTGGACGTCAGTCAGGTTTCGATCGATGAAGCCCTCAAGGGGCAGGTCTCGCAACCATCGGCGTTGCCCGCGGATCTACCCAAGGAGGAGCGCCCATGAAACGGCCAATGCCACAGACTTGGACTTTTATTGTGGGGCAGGCCCTCGGCCTGCGGCGGCCTCCCAGGCCGCCTCTTTTGGCTGCGGCTGCGCTACTTGCCGCTATCCTGCTCTGCGGCCCCGTGCCGCTAGGTTGGGCGCAGCAGGCTTCCTCCATAGCTCCCGTGGCGCCGCACGCGCCGGCCATCTTGCGTCCGTACCTGGCTCCCGAAGTTCCACCGGTACGCCTGGCTAATTCGCCACGGCTCAGCGAGACGGTCCGCGCCGGGACGATTTATCTCACCTTGCAGGACGCCATTGCGCTCGCCTTGGAGAACAACATCGACATAGAGGTCGCCCGCTACAATCCGCTCATCTCCGAGTGGAACGTCACGCGATCCCAGGCGGGTGGCACATTGCCTGGCGTACCGAGCAATGCCTCGCAAGCCGGATCGGTGGCCGCCGGGCAGGGCGTTGCGGGCAGCCAACAGGCCGCCGGTGTCAGCGCGCCGGGAACCAGTTCAAGCCACGTCCAGTCGACCAACGCCACGGTTTCGCAAATTGGGCCCGTCACGCCTACGCTGGATCCTATCATTCAGGAAGCCAGCACGTTCAGCCATACCACTTCCCTGTATCCGGATTCGGCGGCCAGCGGCACGCCGTACCTGGTCGATGCGACGCGAGCGCACACGGCCAGCATTCAGGAAGGGTTCCTGACCGGCGGCACCGTCACTCTGACTTACAGCGACCACTACTTGAATGAGAATTCCCCCACGGATGTGCTGAACCCGACTTCGGCACCGTCGCTCTCCATTTCGGCGCAACAATACCTGCTGAACAGCGGCGGTGTCGCGGTCAATGCGCGTTTCATCACTGTGGCCAAGATGAACCGGGACGCCTCCGACCTGGCTTTCCAGACAACCGTAACCAGCGTCGTCTCCCAGGTATTAAATGCCTATTACGCCTTGCAGGCGGCTGGTGAAGACGTGAAAGCCAAGCGGAGCGCCGCCGAGACCGCCACAACATTTCTGGCGAATGTGAAGGAGCAAGTGCGCATCGGATCGCTGGCGCCTTCCGAGACGATCAATGCCGAGAGTCTGGCCATTACCGCCCAACAGGCTCTGGTGGACTCCGAGACCACCCTGAAACAGCAGGAGATTCAATTGAAGAACCTGCTCAGCCGCAATGGGACCGCCGATCCGGTCCTGGCTGGGGCGCGCATCCTGCCGGTCGATCCCATCCGCATTCCCGAACACGACGACTTCCCTCCGCTGGAGGAACTGGTCAAGCAGGCGCTTGCCAACCGCACGGATCTGGCGTCGGAACGGGAGAGCGAAGCCGCCGCGGTAGTCAACAATCTGGGGACCAGGAATGGAGTCCTGCCGTTCGCCGTGGTAGGCGGCAGCGAGAGCCAGGCCGGCATAGCCGGAACCGGCAAGACGGTGATCTTCAACGGCCAGGCGGTGACACCCAACCCATACTTTGTGGGCGGCATAGGCACGGCGCTCGGTCAGGTGTTCCGCCGCGACTTCCCCTCCGAAAGCATCTATGGGGGGTATGAAATGGCGTTCCGAAACAGGGCGGCGCTGGCCGACTATGCCGTCGACCAGTTGCAGTTCCGTCAGACTCAGTTGACCACCCGCAAGGACCTCAACCAGGTGCAGGTGGATGTTCAGAACTACCTCATCGCCTTGCGGCAGGCCCGCGCCCGGTACGATGCCGCAGTCCGCAACCGGACGTTGCAGGAGCAGTTGTATACGAGCGAGCGCAGGCGCTTCGAATTGGGAGCGTCCATTCCGTACAACGTGACCCAACAACAGCGCGACCTGATGACGGCCCAAAATTCGGAGATGGCGGCGCTGGTCGCCTACGTTACCGCGCGCATCGGCCTGGACCGCACCACGGGCGCGATCCTGTCGGCCAATCACGTGTCGCTCGGCGAGGCGCGCCAAGGAAAGGTGAAGTGAAGAAGAAGACAGAAGACAGAAGTCAGAAGACAGAATGACCCCTTACGCCGGGCTTCTTACTTCTGACTTCTGAGCTCTGCTAACATCCCCGGATACACATCCCGCGCGGCGTTGCTTCCGATCAGTGGGATGCCGCGCCATTCCTCCGGCACGGCGTCGCGCGTGGCCGCGTTGAGTTCCACCGGACCGGCGGATTCCCAACCCGCGCCCAGCATTTGCACGCTGGGTGTGTGGGTGATCTCTTTCACGCTGGCCAGCGCCGCTTCGCGATCCTGGCCATCCGCCGAATCCAGCAGCCACACATCGTAGCCGTGCGCGAAAAGGAACTCCAGCAGGTTGGTCTCGATAGTGTCGATCGAGAGGATCTGGCTCGATATGCCTGCGCCCGACGTCAGCAGAACCGGTCCATGCGAACCACCCTGGTAGCGGATCAGCCAACGCCGCGCTCCGCCGCCCGGTAGCGAATACACCGTAGGAGCGTTGACGCGCAGGGGCCGCTTCTTGCGCTCCCCCGCTACGCCGCCATAGATGTCGTACAAATCGCCGGCTAGCGCGTGTCCGAAACGCGCGGTAGCCCGCAAACGCGCACGCACGTTGGGGGCATTCGATATTCGCAGGGTAGTCAGTTGGCGCAGCAAGTCCTGTGGCAGGATGCGCAGGCTGCTTTCGGCCAGAACGGCGCTTTGATCGCTCGCTCCGTCATAGAGAGTCGTATGCAGCGCGTTGGCTTCCTTCAACCCCTGCAGGTAGAAAGTCTTTCCCTCCCGCGTGGCTAGTTTCATACGATAGACCATTCGCCCGAGACTGAATTCGCCGTCCACGACTTTCAGCGGCTCGCTGGAGAGCGCCGGCGCCAGGGCGCGGCCAGCCACGCGCGCTTTGTGGTCCGGATTGCGCATCAGATCGTCCAGATCGTCGGAGACAACGGTCAGGTCCAGTTCCAACGCATCGCCGCGCGCGGTCTCGGTGAACTGAATGCCCAGCGGCGGTTGACTGGCGGGCTGCTGGCTGGCTGGCGGCTGCGAAGGCAGCGCGTAATCGATACGCCAGCCGCGATCCCTGGCCAGTAATGCGCAGGACCGCTCCGCCACCGCGGAAATCGTCAGCAGCGGAGCGACGCCCAGCGAGCGTGGGATCGTCGAGCCGTCGCACACGTAGAGTCCCTCGTACACCGCTGCGCCGGTGCCGCCCGAGAACGCTTGCCCCTTGTGGTTTACTACGCCATGCGCGGCGTCGGCGGCCATCACGCAGCCGCCCAGCGGATGCACGGTGATCAAGTCCTTATTGAAGATGCCGCTCCACACCGGGTCGATCAGGTACTTGCCGCCCAGGGCGCGCGTTGCCTCGGCCAGCGTCTGGTTCACTCTCTCGAAGATGGGCTGGTCGCCTACGTGCGGCCATTCGATATGCACCCGGCCGTCTTCCAGGCGGATACTTCCGGAGCCGCCCTCGTGGGTCGTCACCAGGTAGGCCTGCGTATGGTCGGCCACGGTTTCATAGGGACCCACGGAAAGGCTTTCGACGTCGCCTTCCATCTCCAGAGCTTCTTCGAGACCTTGGCCTGCCACCTTGCCCAAGGCCGCGCCCGCCTTGGCAAAGGCTTCCGGCAGCAAATTGACCAGCGCGCCCGGCGTGGCGAATTCCTGGATCGCGATTCCGTCGTCCAAAGCGGGCTGCCACCGCATATCGATCATTCCCGTGACGCAGGGACCCACCGCCTCCATATCGCGCGGATCGCGGTGGCCGTAACCCACTCCGCGCACTTCCTCCGCGCAGTCGTAGCTGTACCCCAGCACGTCTCCATTGCCCGAGAAGTACTGTCCCAACTGGCCGGAAAGGGGCAGGCCGGCGGTTTTCGAACGCAGCAGAATCTCGGTCGATCCCAGCGTGCCGGCCGCCAGCACCACGATGTCCGCCGAAACCGTCCAGACCGGCTCGTCGAGGTCCTCGCGCCCGGTTTCGAGCGTCTGGTAGTGCGCCAGCCAGCGGCCCTCCCTGCGCTCCAACCGGCGCACGGAAACTTGCGTGTAGATCTCCGCACCGAAATTGCGCGCGTCCGGCAGATAATTGAACAGCAAGGTGTTCTTGGCGCCGTAATTGCACCCCGTCACGCAGTCGCCGCACAGCATGCAGGCATGCTGCTCCACGCCCACATGATTCACGCCTTCGGTGAAGTTCACCGCGATCGGCGGGCGCGAGCAAGTCTGCCCCAGGTGCGCGGCGGATTGTTCCAGCGCCAGCAATTTCGGCAGCGCCGGATACCGCGCCGGGTACGCCACGGGCCGCAACATCTCCTCGGCGCGCCGGTAGCCTTCCTCCAGGCTGTCCATGTCGTCCCGCAACGCCTGCGGCCAGCGTGTATCGTCGAAAACCCGGGGTTCGGCTCTCACCGCGACGTTCCCGTTGATCAAGGAAGTGCCGCCCAGACCGCACCCCACAAATACGTTCACATCCGGGTTGACATTGAAATCGTAGAGCCCCGTGCGCGAACCGGTGTGCCCGCTGGGAAGCTCGGCTTGCATTTCAGCCAGCGCCTCCGCTTCGGTATCGGGGTACTCGCCGTCTTGAAACTCGCGGCCCCGCTCCAGGACACAGACCTGCTGTCCGGCGCGCGCCAGCCGGGACGCGGCGATGGCGCCTGCGTAACCGGAACCTATGACCAGAACGGTGTAGTGGTCCTTGATTTCACGAACTGGAGACGACAGCCGCGGCATTTCTGTTTCCTGACTCTCGACGGTGGGGACTCTACATCAGATGGTAGCAGAGCGGCGATCCTCTCGAAGGGTGGCGCACCGCACGCTCGGAGCAGTAATTCGCGGATTCTTTATCCGATTCTGGGCGAATCCGCACGGTACCCACATCAGCCCCAAAAGCCGCGTCCCCTACTACGAAAATAGTTTTATGGATTGAAGTGCGTGAGGAGAGGCTCCAAAACGCCGTACGCCTCCCAAAATCCGGAGTGAACTCCAGTATGCATTATGGTATCGTGTAGCCTGAACTCCGAAATTGCAGCTTTTACATAGGGTTAGCCTACGCGACCCTTTGGTTGACGAATTGCTCTGGAAGACGCACTGCCGTCATCGAAATATATGCAGTTCCATCAGGAAACAGTCAGCACGCGGTTTGTCTGCGCAGCCGCGAATCTCAAAGGAACTCGAATCTTTAAGGAGAAGGTGAATATGATCAGAAGGTGGATTTTTTCGTTTGTGCTAATCGCGGCGCTCGCCGCGCTCTGCACACCAGTCTTCGCACAATCTCTGCTCTCGGGCGACATCGCCGGAACAGTTACCGACCCCAGCGGCGCGGTTATGCCCGGTGTCTCGGTGACGCTGAAGAGCACCGACACCGGCGCCGTCCAGACTGCCACGACCAACCCGTCTGGCGCCTACCGTTTCTCGCTGTTGAAGCCAGGCCACTTCACGGTTACCGCAAGCCAGCCCGGCTTTGAGAAGGTTGAACGGGCCATTGAGGTGGCGGTCGGCCAGATTGTGGCCGCCGATCTGCAACTGACGCTCGGCTCGAACACGCAGACCGTCGAGGTCTTGGCCGCCGCTCCGCTGGTCAATACCGAACCCAGCATGAACACGGCGTTCACTCAAGTTGAAGTGGAGGAACTGCCCAGCCCCGGCGGCGACATGACCAATATCGCCCAGACCGTTTCCGGCGTGATCATGAACAACACCGGCGGCTACGGCAACTTCACCATCAACGGACTGCCGGCTACTTCGAACTTGTTCACGGTCAACGGCGAGAACGACATGGACCCGTACTTCAATATCAACAATACGGGCGCCAGCAACCTGACCATCGGCCAGAATGAGGTGCAGGAAGCCACGGTAATCGCCAATCCGTACAGCGGCCAATACGGCCAGCTCGCCGGCGCGCAGGTTACCTACGTGACCAAATCCGGAACCAACCAGTTTCACGGCAACGCCTTGTATTGGTGGAACGGGCGGGACATGAACTCGAACGACTTTTTCAACAATGAGTACGGCGTCTCGCGCCCCTTCTCCAACGCCAATCAGTACGCTGCTTCGATTGGCGGTCCGATCCGCAAGAACAAGACCTTTTTCTTCTTTGACGTCGAGGGTCTGCGCTTCGTGCTCCCTAATAACTTCCTGACGACCATCCCGACCCAGGCGTTTGTCACTGCGGCGATGAACAATATTCAAGCCATGCAGCCGAACGAAGTAGCCACCTACCAGAAGATGTTCAACCTCTGGGAGAATGCGCCGGGCGCCAGCAGCGCCCAGACAATACCGAACAACAGCGAGTGCAACGCCCTGAACTTGCCGGGATTCGATCCCACCACGCAGTCGTGCGCCGCCCAATTCCGGAGTTCGGCAAACGCGCTCGGTTCGGAGTTCATCGTGGCCGGCAGAGTGGACCAGAAGATCGGCAACAACGACAACGTGTATTTCCGCTACAAGCTCGATCACGGCCTGCAGCCGACCTCTATCAACGCCATCAGCCCCGCCTTCAATGCGCTCTCCAACCAGCCGGCGTGGGACGCGCAGTTGAATGAGGTGCACATATTGGGCGCCCGCTCGACCAACTCCTTTACGGCGACGTTCAGCCACTACGTGGCCCAGTTCTCGCAGGACCATGCAGCGGCGGTTGCCGCCTTCCCGTACCAGGTCGCCACGTCGGGAGCCGTGCCGTTCACCGGCTTTAACCCCTTGGGCAGCTTCCCGCAGGGGCGCAACATTTCGCAGTACCAGTTCATCGACGACTTTACCCACATTGCGGGGAACCACAACCTGAAGTTCGGGGTCAACTTCCGCCGTTATGACGTGAGCGACCACAACTTCTTCTTCAACTCGCCGGCCGTTTACTTCGGTTACGTGACTTCCGGAATGCAGGAAATGGTGGACGGCCTCGCGTACCAATACCGCATGTCCTTAAATACCGCCAGCGACGTGCCCGTTGCCCTGTGGGGCATTGGCGCGTACGCGCAGGATGAATGGAAGGTCACTCCTCATCTGACTATGACTTTGGGCCTCCGCCTCGAGCGGAATTCCAATCCGGTGTGCCAGTTTAATTGCTTCGCCAACTTCAAGGGACCCTGGGCTGGCCTCGCCAGCGTGACCAGTTCCGATCCCGGCAGCGTCCCCTACAGCAGCGACATCGCCTACGGCCAACACCAGGCATACCCTGGTGTGAATGCCGCCCTTCTCTCACCGCGCATTGGATTTAGCTGGTCTCCTTTCAAAGACAACAAGACCGTGGTCAGCGGCGGCTTCGGCATATTCTATGACAACCCCGCTGCCGGCGTGGTGGACGATTTCCTGTCCAACCCTCCGGTTGCGGTAGCGATTCGCGTGCGGCCAAAGGCCGGCACGCTGCCGTTTGATCCGGCTGGCGGCGCTGCCACCTGGGCCGCCTCGGCAGCCGCATTTAACATTAACGACTCCTACAACCAGATCTCGTCGAACTTGACGGCTCTGGGATCGGTTTTCGCGTCCCCGGCAATCAGTGCCTTCGAGGGTACTTTCCAGGCGCCGGAGTGGAAGGAGTTTAACATCCAGATTCAGCGGCAACTGACCAACTCGGTCGTCGTGCTCGCCAACTATGTCGGCAACAGGGGCACTCGCATTCCCTACACGAATTCCTGGCCCAACGCCTACGACCCTTACGGCATCTATCCCGGCGTCCCCGGTATCCTTGAGGCCGGGTCTGCGGCGGTGCCCAACTACGGACAGGTGAACGTGCTCCAAAGCGGCGCCATCTCGAACTACAACGCCCTGAACGTGACGGTGCGAAAGCAATTCTCGCACCAGTTCTCCGCCCTGTTTAACTACTCCTGGGGACACAACCTGGATGAAGTCTCCAATGGCGGCATCTTCACCTATGGCGACTCCCAGACGCAATCTCAGATTAATCCGCTTAGCCTCCGCGCCGACAACTACGGCAACTCCGATTACGATATTCGCCAGAGCTTCAACGCGGAGTGGGTCGTCAATCCGACGTTCCACTTCACCAACCACCTCCTGCAAGGGGTGTTCAGCGGCTGGCAATATTCCGGCAAGTGGTTCTGGCGCACGGGACTGCCTTACTCCGTCGTGGACGACTACTGGAATGGCGCCATTACGAATGGCGGCGGGCTCATTTTGGCCACGCCCATTGGGTCTGGTGCGCAGGCCAGCAGTTGCGGCGGGGGCAATATTCAGGACGTCAACGGTAACGGCACTCCCTGCCTGAATGCCAATGCGTTCCTCAATAGCGGCGCGGCAACTTTCAACGGTTTCACGTCATGGTCGTCGCAAACGCGCAACCAATACCGCGGACCGCATTACTTCGATATGGACATGGCGCTGTTCAAGACCTTCAGGTTTGGCGAGGGCCGGAACATCGGCGTGGGCGTGCAGGCGTTCAACGTTTTCAATCACCCGAACTTTGGTAATCCCGACAGCGGGTTGGGTGACTCGACGTTTGGCCTGATTTCCGGCACGGTCAATTCGCCGACCAGCCCCTACGGCAGCTTCCTGGGCTTCGACTCTTCAGTGCGCGTAGTCCAGCTCTCGGCGAAGTTGCAGTTCTAAACCAAACACTACCGAGCCGCGACCGTCAGGGAGCGGATCTGGGGATCCGGCCGGCGCTTGAGAACAGCGCCGGCCGGATTTTTTTATGGGCCCAGCGTCCGCCAGACCGTCCGCAGCCCCGGGGCCAGGCGCCATTGCTCGCCCTTCACCAACAACCTGCCGACACCGGGGATTGCCGACGGCACGCGGATCTGTGCGACGGCGCGCTCCCCCGATGCAGCCTCCATGGAGGACGGCGCCGAACCCTCGAGCGGGATGATGTTGCCGCCTTGCAGGTCCTGTGGCTTTTTGAGTTGGGCGGCGCCACTGGCCTCCAGCATATCGGCGCGAAAATCCGCCCGGTTGTTTTCCCAGCGCACCCCGGTCAATTCGATTCCGAGGAGAAAGCCTCCCGCCCGCGCTTCACGCTCCATACTGCGGATGCGCCCAGTGACGATTGCGCCCTTGGGAAGAATCGGCTTGCCGCCCCGGCGAACATTCTCAACTACGCGCGCCCGTACCGGATCTCCGATCGCGGCTGTCGCCGACTCGAAGCCGCTTTCGAGTTCCATTTTGACCGTGAGACCGGCTGGCAAATCCACGCGCGCGGGCTCGCGTGGCGACGCTTCGGGGGTAGGCTCCGCCGAACCAAAACTGATCGAGGATTCCGCGCGGTACTCGCGACACTGCGCAAACTGAGTCTTGTTTCGCCGAACCTCGCCGGAAGAATGCCTCAACTCGACATCTGCGGACTGAGGCACCAGGACGCCCGGGACCGCGTGGGGCAGCCACCCGTAGTAAACCCGTGTAAGCGCTCCGGTAAGCCCCAGTTCCGCGGGGATCTCGTTCGCAAATTCGTCGAGCCGGATGAGCTGGAGCGAGCCGGCATCGAACCAGAACGAGCCTTTCGTCGAGACTGTGGCCGCGCCGCTTCCGGTATGCAGCTTGTAAAGGCTCACCAGCTTCGAAGCTCGAAAATCGTAGCGCACGGCGCCACGGCCTTCCAACTCCTCGGGACCGCCGTATTGGAAAGTCGCGCCATCGTTCAGGAATAGGTTTCGCGCGTACGATCCGAACACGCCGCTGGCTACCAGTCCGCCCTTCACGAACGAAGTCACCGCCCAATCCTCAAACCGCGCTCCGCCGGGCCAGGTGAGGAGCTCTTTCTCGCCCGCGGTGGTCACCTCCAGGCGCACTCGATCCAGAAACTGAAACGAGTTCGCTCCTGGTTCGCGCACTGAGCGCTCGATAGTCTCGAGGCACGTACAATCCGCGAGGCGTCCGACATCCTGCCGCACTTGTTGTTTGAAGCGCGCCAGCAGCAGCGCCTCGGGCGGCAGGTCGTCAGTCAGCCCAATGCCGGCGCCGGCGGCCAGCAGCAGAAGCAGCATGCCGGGACTGAGGAACGAAGCACACGATAAACGGAGCCGCATAGCGCGTTAGAGCCACCCTTAGTATATACCGCCGATTTGAGCGCCTCGAATCCGCTTGACAGCCACCGCGTGTTCCCGTTACACTGAGATTATGCTGCAATGCAGCATGGCAAGGAGCACCATGGCGACCCATACTACCAAATCGATCCCCGCTTCCAACGCCGCGCTTTCCTGGCTGGGGGAGTGGGCGCGGCAGGGAGCCGAAAGCTTCGCCGCCACGCAAAAGATCCTCGTGGACTTGGCCGGACAACAGAATTCCCTGGTCCTAGGCTTCGTCCGGGAGCGCACCGGATCCCTGCCCTCTGGTCCTGTCAACGGACTGGTGGAGCTCGCCGGGCAGGGCGCCGCTAACTTTATTGCAGCGCAAAAAATCCTGTTGGATCTGGCCGTCCGGCAGAACGCCATCGTCCTGCAGGGAGCCAAAGATGGATTGGGCCTGACAGGCCCGGCGGCGTCCCTGGCGGATGTGGTCCACGGCGGCGTGGACGCCTTTGTTGCGATGCAAAACAAGTTCCTGGATCTGGCCGTCCAACAGGGCCAGATGGTAGTCGGGTCGGCTATGGGCGGCTCGCCCATGGCAGCCGTGGCGGGCCTGGCCTTGACCGCTCAAGAAGGCCTCCGGACCTTCGTCGACACCGAGAGGCGTTTTCTCGACTTGGTCGCCGAAGAGATTTCGAAGCCGCCCGCTAAGAAGGGCAAGAAAGCCGCCAAGCCGGCGCAGCGCAAGAAACTGGCGGAGCTATCCAAGCAGGGCATCGACGCCTTCGTGGCGGCCGAAAAACAGCTTCTGGATTTGGCTTCCGCGCAGATCTCCGCCACCGTAGAGGCCGCCCGGCCCAAGTCCGCCGCGCCTTCCACTTCGTTCGGCGAAGTTGCCCGGCGCGGCGTGGAGAACCTCGTAAACGCCCAAAAGGCGCTGCTCGAGGTGGCCGTTAAACCGTTCCTGCCGCCGCCGCCCGCGCCGCGCCCGGCCGCCCGCAAGCGTTGACGCGCCACCGCATGCCTCCACGCGAACTCCCCCCTCAGTTCGGGCCGCTCGACGCCGCGTTCCTGAATTTCGAGCGCCGGGAAATGCCGCTGCACATCGGCAGCGTCTCCCTTTGCGACGGCCTAGTTCCGTTCGCCGGGTTTGTGGCCGGCATCGAGCGAAAACTGGATCTGCTCCCGCGCTACCGGCAGAAGGCCGTGCGGCCTTTCCTGAACGTCGGGCTGCCCACCTGGCAGTACGACCCGAAATTCGATATCCGCCGCCACATTTTCCACGTCACGCTGGATGCGCCCGCCACCGACGCGCAATTGCGCGCATTGACGGGCCGCATCTTCACCAGCCTGCTGGACCGCGACAAGCCCTTGTGGGAAGTCTATGTCGTCGATGGTCTGGCCGGCGGCCGCTCCGCAATCGTCACCAAGGTGCATCACGCGATGGTCGACGGCGTCTCTGGAGTGGGGCTGCTGAATGTCATGTTCGATCCGTCCCCCGATGCTCCCCCGGTCCCCAAGGGCGCGCCGCGGCGAAAGCGCAACCGCCCGCCGCCGCCGGATGAGACGCAAATATTCACCAGTGCACTGAGGGGCGCGTTCCAGTCCACCCTGGATCAACTGGCCGGCGCGCGCAAGAGCCTGGCCGCCTACGGCGCATCGCTGTTTCACGATTCGCAAGCAGTCGCCGGCCTCGAGCGCCTGGTGGACGCGCTGCCCCAGGTGCTGGGGTCGCTGGAGCGATTGCCGTTCAATCGTCCCTGTTCCGGCGACCGCAAGGTGGCCTGGAGCGAGCACTCCTTCACCGACGCGCGCGCCATACGCACGGCCTGCGGCGGCACGGTGAACGACGTGGTGCTGACCGTGCTGGCCGGCGCAGTCATGCGCTATCTGAAGCTGCACAAGGAGTCGCTCCGGAACCGCTACTTCCGCGTGATGGTGCCGGTGAACCTGCGGCCGGCCGGCGGCCGCGGCACGTTCGGCAATTGCGTTTCGATCCTGCCGGTCACCCTGCCGCTGTTCATCAAGGACCCGGTCGAACGCCTGCGCCACATCGCGGCCCAGACCGGCGCCATGAAGGACGCGCGTGTGGCGGAGTTGATTTGGGCGGGAATCCAGTGGCTGGGAGCGCTTCCGCCGCCGTTGCAGGCGCTCGCCGGCAGCCTGTCGCTCTTTTCCACGCCGGTGCCCATCATGCACATGGTGGCCACCAACGTTCCAGGTCCGCAGGTCCCGCTCTACGCTAATGGAACGCGCCTGTTGACCATGTATCCCTACGTGCCCGCCGGCTGGGACCTCGGCGTCACTCTGGCCATCCAGAGCTACGATGGGAAGCTCTTCTTCAGCTTCACCATCGACGCGCAAGCCGCGCCCGATGGCGAGCGCATGAAAGAGTTTCTGGACGCTTCGTTTGTGGAACTGCGCAAGGCGGCCAAGGTGCCTGGGACGGAACCGGCCGCCAGGAGCAAGCAGCGCCGCCAAGCCCCGACTGGCGCGGAATGATATATCGTTGACAACGATATATCGTATTGATAACATCAGTATATTGTATTGCTGACGACATTATATCAGTATGCTTTTTGAAGCCCCCAAACTCGACGATCTGGAGCTTGGGGTGGTTGCCCGCACCGAGGATCTCCAGCGCAATCTGAAGTACGCAGTGCAAACCCCCAAGCGATGGCCCGGACTGTTGCGCCGCGCCCTGTTCGCGCGCGCGATCCGGGCATCCAATTCGATTGAAGGCTTCAACGTAACAATCGAGGATGCGATAGCCGCCGTCGAGGGCGACGAACCGCTTGACGCTGCCGACGCCGACTGGAAGGCGGTGCGCGGATACCGCTCCGCCATGACCTACGTGCTGCAACTGGCCGACGATCCGCATTTCAAGCACTCCACCGATTTTCTGCGCAGCTTGCATTTCATGATGATGGAGCACGATCTGAGCAAGCACCCCGGAAGATGGCGTAACGGCCCGATTCAGGTGGTCGACGAGGCGAAAAGAGAGGTCGTGTACAGGGGACCGGACGCAGAGGCTGTTCCAGAGCTAATGGAGGAACTGGTAGCTTCTCTGAATCAGTCCGGCGATTCAGCGCCGAGCATGGTGCGGGCGGCGATAGGGCATCTTAACTTTGCGATGATTCATCCTTTTTCGGACGGCAACGGAAGAATGGCGCGCTGCCTTCAATCTCTGGTGTTGGCGAGGGCGGGCACCTTGGTACCCGAGTTCTCAAGCATTGAGGAGTATCTTGGCCGGAACACGCGCGACTACTACGATGTCTTGCTCCGCGTCGGAGCCGGCAGTTGGAACCCACGCCGGGATGCCCGCCCTTGGGTCAGGTTTTGCCTGACAGCACATTTTCGACAGGCGGCCACCATATTGCGAAGGACGAGAGAGTTGCAGCAAGTCTGGGACGCGCTTGAGATAGAAGTCAAGAAGAGGAAGCTACCCGAGCGGACGATTCTGGTGCTATCCGATGCAGCGTCGGGCCTGCGAGTTCGGAACGCGGCGTATCGAAATGTGGCCGGCATATCGGATCAAGTGGCGACCAAGGACCTCAAACGCCTGGTTGACTGTGAGCTGCTGATTGCCAGCGGCGATCGAAAGGGCCGGACTTACCAGGCCGCCGAATTGGTGAAGGAAATCCGCGCTCGTTTTGAAGAGCCGAAGGGAATCCCATCTCCGTTTGCACGTAAGGTCTCTCGACCGCGACGTAGAAAGGCTTAGTTTGGGGGTGCAGGCGGTTTCGCCCGGGACTGCTAGCTTGGCCCAGCCAGCCCTAAGCCTACCACGGCCGGTTCCGGTTGGTCTTCGAAGCTGAGTGCGGGAATACGGGCGCGCGCCCAACGGCCCCGCAAGGCCGCTACGAGCCACGCCGCCAACGTGATCCCCATCAGCCACGCGTAACCCACTGGATGTTCAAGCGCCCGCTGTTCGACTTCGGTGACCATCTCCGACACGATGATGAGCAGCCCCCAATACACACCGAACATGATCTTCAGGTTCGCCTTGCCCGGCAGATACGAGCAAGTGAAGGGCACCTTGGCGAAACCGGTGAGGGCCAGTTCGACAACGAGCAGGCCAAAAGCCGCAAGGAACGCCACATGGCCCAGTGCTCTCGGCCACGGCCACACGGCCATGTAAATCGGCGCCGCGATCGCCACCACCGGTGCGAGCGCCAACCACAAAAGGGTCGTGCGCGTGGCACGCAGGTAAGCGCCGCGGGCGAATGGATCGGTCAAACGGAAAAGCCAGTTGGCCCGCACCTCCATCGGGATTGAGAAGGAAACGCGCAGGCCGATAATCACGAAGAAGAGCAAGATGAGCGGGATGCCCAGCGCCGTCTGCGCACGACCCGCGAGCGCGCCGAAATCGGTCGCCCTGGAACGATACATCACGTAGGCCGCCTGGCTGAACACGTACGCCATCCCCAGGCCGGCATAGATCGCCAGCAGCAGGCGGTGCTGCCGGCTGCGCGCCAGCGTGCGTCCGATGAATTTCAGGATGGCCCCCTCCGGCCCGCGGCGGGCGAGCATCCTGGCAAGGGCGCCCCATAGCGTGAAGGCGCGGCCCGGAGGAGCGATGCCGGACTGCTCCACCGTGCGGCGCATCTGGCGTCTGAAGGCCAGCAGGTAAGTCGCGGCCGCCACCAGCGCGGCCAATCCAACGCCGGACAAGGCTCGCCGCGCCAGCGCGACTAGCGCCGGATTCGTGGACCCGGTGAGCACCTGAAACAGGCCGAAGAACCAATAGGAAGGCACCAGCGCATACCACAGCCGGTTTTCAGGCGCGGCCAGCGTGCGCGGATCGGCCAGCGGGGGATTCAGGAAATACAACGTGAGCACCGCAAAGAATGCGGCCGTCTGGATCAGGCTGGACCACCGCAGGTATCGCGCGTGTGGCAATAGATGCAGCGCCACTCCCTGCACGCCGAGCAGCAGCAGGAAGACAAACCCCGAGGCCAGCGGAATCACGATCCAGAAAGCCGCAAAGTCCCGCACCGCATCCAGCACGCCCGATGCGCCGGGTACCATCAAGAACGGGCAGACCAGTCCCGTGAAACAATTCACCGCCGCCACCGCCAGTCCCACTGCCGCCCCCAGTGCGGCGAGCTTCGCGCCAAACAACGCCGGAGTCCGCACCGGCATGGCGCACAGAATCATGCAATCGCGCCGGTCCGGAAACAACGCATCCCAAAGCAGCAGCGTGAACACCCCGATGATCGCCATAGAGGTCGAAATCAGGAACTCCTGGTCCGCCCATGCCGCGGCGTGGAGCTGCTTCGGCGTCAGGTGTTGATACAGGCCCGCGTACTTCCCGGCCGTCATCAGCACCAGCACCAGGCTGAGCGCCGCCAGCAGCGCCGCGAACTGCGAGAGCAGCGCCGGCAGATCGCCGCGCACGGAAATAATGTCGGTATCGAAGAAGCGGCCGGCGAACAGGCGCACCAGCGCGCGAAACTGGCGCCGTTCGCGGCCCGGCGGAGCGGTCATTGGCGGACCACTTCGGCGATCTGGCGCGCGGTGGCGTCAGGATCGCTCTGGGTGACGAGTTGCGCGAAGATGTCTTCCAGCGTGGGCAGGGCCATCAAGTCGCGCAGCCTTTCGATGGAGTCGTTGGCCACTACGCGCCCTTTGTGCAGGATCACCACGCGGTGGCAGACCTTCTCCACGACTTCCAGCACGTGCGAGCTGAACAGCACGGTCTTGCCCGAAGCCGCCAGCGACCGGATCAGGCTGCGCAACACCAGGCCCGCGTGCACATCCAGCCCGGAGAACGGCTCGTCGAGGACGATCACCTCGGGATCGTGCAGAATCGCGGCGCAGATCAGGATCTTCTGGCGCATGCCTTTGGAGTAGGACGAGATGGGTGCGTGGCGGTCGCCGGTCAGCGAGAACAACTCCAGCAGCGCGCCGATTTTGCCGGGCAGCGTGGCGGCGGGCAGGTCGCGCAACTCGCCAGCCAGTTCCAGGTACTCGGCGCCGGTCAGGTGAGGGTAGAGGTACGGCTCTTCGGGCACGTATCCGAGAATGCGCTTGAACTCTACGAGGTGGTCGCGGATGGGCCGCCCGCGATACAGGATTTCGCCCGCGGTAGGATCGAGCAGCCCGGTGATCATCTTCACCGTCGTGGATTTGCCGGAGCCGTTGGGTCCCAGGTAACCGGTTACCTCGCCGGGCAGGGCGGTGAAGGATACGTCATCGACGGCCATGGTGCCGGAATACCGCTTGGTCAGCGCACGCAGTTCAAGCATTGAAGATTTAGACAGGTGGCGAGGGGCGAAAGTTCCTGGTGGGGAAGGCTTCAGCCCGTCAGAGTTTGGCTTCGCCCAGCCACGCTTTCCGTTGATCTCGCGCTCCGTGGAACACGTGCAGAACCTCGACTGCCCTGGGTGGGCGGAGGCGATAGTAAATGATGTACTTACCAGCGGCGAACTTCCGTACGCCCTCACCGAATTGCTCGGCTGGCGCGCCTGCCCTCGGCTGCGATGATAGCGTGATGATGGTCTCCAGGATGTCCGTGGCAATCCGCAACGCTACGCCCTCGCCGGCCTCGGTCATCCAGTAGTCGGAGATCTCTTGCAGGTTCCGCCGCGCCGAGCGGGAGAGTTTGTAGTTGAATCTCATTTGGCCGTCGAACGGCCAGCAGGCTTCTTGGCGGACGCGGCAACCAGTTCCTTCGCCAGGTTCCTCAGGCCGTCGGCGTCGTACTCTTGATAACGGCCTTCGTCGATGTCCTTAATCCCTCGCCGCACACCGCGCCGGATGCCTTCGCGCTCGCCTCTCGTCAGGCCAGCTTCGAAGTCTGCAAGGCGCGCCCGGGCGCTCTTAACGGCTTCGTCCTCCTGCAGGCGCCGGACCGCATCCCTCACGACTTCGCTCATGTTGGTGTACTCGCCATTTTTCACCTTGCCGCGGATGAACCGTGCCATCTGCGGCGACAGCGAAATGTTCATCTGCTCGATGGCCATCGCCCGTTTCTCCTGCCGCTATTATCGCCGTTTCGCTTACGACTAATCAACAACAGTCAATAACCGACTGTAGAGGATTACGGTCGGAACGGCCCGACGCGCCCTGGGACGAACTGCTGGGCCCAGGGAATCTTGAGCCAATTCCGTCCTTGGACCGCAGCCCTTTGTGATATACCTTGGGAAGCGGATAAACATATGCGGAAATCGATGTTGGTCGTCTGGGCTCTCGCGTTCGGCGCGGCCCCGATTGCGATTCCTCAAGCTGCGCCACCGGCCGCGGCGCCGGCGCCCTATGCCTGTGACCCGGTCAATCCCAACGCTTCGCCAGAAGCGCGCGCGCTGCTGAAGAGCCTCTGCGCGCTCTCGGGCAAGGGGATTCTTTCGGGCCAGCACAACTTCCCCAATCATCGGGCGCAGGATACCGACCGCGTCCAGGCCATCACGGGCAAGTACCCCGCCGTCTGGGGTTCGGATTTCGGCTTCCTCGACGGCGAGGACAAAGACTCCATCATCCACCGCGACCTGATGATCGAGGAGGCCAAAAAGCAGGCCGCCGCCGGGTCCATCGTTACCCTGTGCTGGCACATGCTGCGTCCCACCGAGGACGAGCCAGGCAAAGCGGGCGAGAACGGCCGGCCTAGCGAGAGCTGGCGCGGCAGCGTGCAGGCGCGCCTCAGCGATGAGCAGTGGCAGGAGCTGATCGCCTCCGACTCGCCGCTGCACCAGCGCTGGGAACGCTACATCGACACCGTGGCCGTCTACCTGAAACAGCTTCAGGAGGCCCGCATTCCAGTGCTCTGGCGGCCGATGCACGAGAACAACGGCAACTTCTTCTGGTGGGGCGGCCGGCCAGGCCCGTCCGGTACGGCGCAACTCTATCGCGAGGTTTACTACCGTCTGGTCAACGTGCACCATCTCGACAATCTGCTCTGGGTGTGGAACCAGAACGGCCCGGCCCCCTTCGGCGAGTTCCACCAGTTCTTCCCGGGCCAGAATTTCGTCGATGTGGTGAGCTACGACAACTACCGCTCGCTGGATGACAGGTATTATTGGGAGATCCTCGACTTGGCCAACGGAAAGCCTATTGCGCTGGGCGAGGTTGGCAGTCCGCCGCCCGCCGAAGTGTTGAAGTCCCAGCCCAAGTGGGTCTGGTTCATGGACTGGGCCGACGGAATTCAATGGCAGGCAGACAAGTTGAAGACGGCCTACGCCAACCCTTGGGTAATCGGCCGGGGCGACCCGCTGCCGAAGTGAGCGGCAATTCTCCGTTTTTCTCGAGACCGCCCGGTCCCACAGCTACAATAGACTTGTCACATGCACAAATCGGCGGCCTTTTTCCTCCTCGCCTGCGGCGGTCTGTACGCGGCTGCCATCCCGCGTCCCGAGTATCCGCAGCCGCAATTCCAGCGCGAACACTGGCTCAGCCTGAATGGCTCCTGGGAATTCGAATTCGACGACGCCAACGCGGGCCTGGATGCCGATTGGGCATCCGCCACCCATAAATTTACCCGAAACATCGCCGTCCCGTATTGTTTCGAGAGCCGCCTGAGCGGTATCGGCGATACATCCTTTCATCCCTGGATCTGGTACCGCCGCGCCGTCAACCTGCCCGCCGAATGGAAAGGCCAGCGCGTGCTCCTCCATTTCGGCGCGGTGAATTACTGGTCGATGGTCTGGGTGAATGGCAAGTTGGCCGGCAGTCACGAAGGCGGCAATACGCCGTTCACCTTCGACGTCACACCGTTGCTCCAGCCGGGCTCCAACGTCCTCACCGTGCGCGCCCACTTCCCGCCCACGGACCGCTACATCCCCCGGGGAAAACAGTTTTGGGAGCCCAAATCGAAAAGCATCTTCTATACGCGCACTAGCGGCATCTGGCAGCCTGTGTGGATGGAGCCGGTTGGTGCCAGTTACCTCGATCGCGTCAAGATTACACCCTCCACCGACGGCGCCGTGCGCCTGGAATTCGCTATCGCCCGTCCCCAGCCCGGCCTGGAAGTCACCGCATCGGCCAGTTTCGCCGGACAACCGGCCGCATCCGCCACAGCCCACACCAACTCCGCGCCCACTACTGCGCTGCTGTCCATCGACGAGCCGAAGCGCTGGTCGCCGTCGTCGCCCAATCTGTACGACCTCGCGCTGGAACTGCGGCGCGGCGGCGTGGTGCTCGATCGCGTGCAAACCTATTTCGGCATTCGCAGCGTCACCGCCGAAAACGGCAAAGTCCTGCTGAACGGCAACCCCATCTTCCTGAAAATGGTGCTCGACCAGGGCTACTGGCCCGAGAGCATTCTGACACCGCCCACCGACGAAGCCATCCAATACGATATTCGCGCGACCAAGGAGATGGGCTTCAATGGCGCGCGCAAGCACCAAAAACTGGAGGATCCCCGCTATCTCTATTGGGCCGACCACATGGGTTTTCTGGTTTCCAGCGAAATGGCCAACGCCTACGAATTCGACGACGCCTACGTGGACCGCTTCACCCGTGAGTGGGCCGCCGCTGTCGAGCGCGACTACAATCACCCGTCGATCGTTATCTGGGTGCCCATCAACGAGAGCTGGGGCGTGCCCAATCTGCGCGACGCACGTCAGCAGAACCACCTGAAATCGCTCTACGCCCTCACGCATTCCCTCGATGCCACCCGCCTCGCGATCGACAACGAAGGCTGGGAGCATACCGATATGACCGACCTTTTCGCCATCCACGACTACGCGCGCTCGGGCGATCTGCTCTACGAGCGTTACAAGGACTTGGGCAAGTCCGGTGCCGGGGTTCCCGACAATTACAAGGCATCGCTCATTCCCGGCTACCATTACAATGGCTCGCCGGTGGCGCTCACGGAATTCGGGGGCATCGCCTTCATCCCGCCCGGCCACGATGTGCCGCAGGAAGCGTGGGGCTATTCGGGCGTGGAAAAAACCACGGATGCCGCCCTCGACCGCCTGCGCGGGCTGTATACTGCCATAGCCCGCATCCCCGGCTTTGCCGGTCTCTGCTACACCCAGTTGACCGACGTCGAGCAGGAGATCAACGGCCTGATGACCTACGACCGCAAGCTCAAGTTCGACGCGCACAAGCTACAGGAGATCAATGCCCTGGTGCATTGATTGGAGGGCGGGCAATCTTGGCCGGGGTCCCCTTTGGGGACGGCTTTTAGCCGGCTGTGTAAGTTTTGATTAAGTTTGGTGACCCGCAGGGCCATGCGGCAGCCGGTGGATCAATATCTCCGGATTAAGTCCGCGCCTGTTTCCAGTGCCGCTCCCGCTCCTGGACGCGCTCCAGCGCACGCCGGCAAGTATGCGAGCAGAAGCGTTGCAAGGGACTTCGCCGCTCCAGAACGAATACAAGATACCTTTTTAGATTAAAGGGCCGCTTGGCCGTTTCGACGCTCATTTTTCGCAGACTGTGGGGCGGACCTCCAGGTCTGCGCGGGTCCTCCAGGACCCGCTCCAGGCCGACGTGGACGTCGGCCGCAGGGCTGGAGTCCTGCCCTACCAAGAAGCTCGGCAACTGGTACAGAGAGAGGGTCGCGTACAATGGTTGTTTGATCGTAACCCTGACAGTCAATCCCGCACTGGACCGCACCATCTCCGTGGACCGGCTGGCGTTCGAAGACCGGTCCTACATCGACTCCCGGCACGAGTCCGCCGGAGGACGGGGCATCATTGCCGCGTGCGTGATCCATTCGTTTGGCGGGAAGCCGCTCGCCATTTTTCCCAGCGGCGGAAACAACGGGAAGCGCCTCGAAGAATTCCTCGTGGCTTGTGGATATTCCACGCTGGCCGTACCCATCGGCCGCGAGATCCGCACGAATCTCACCATCACCGACCGGCAGGGCCTCACCGTCAGCCTGAACGAGCGCGGCCCGCAGCTTGAGAAGGCCGAAGTCGATCGCATCGAGAAGGCCGTGCAGAAGAGTCTCGATGGCGCGGCCTGGCTGCTGTTGTGCGGCAGCCTGCCACCCGGCGTGCCCGCGAATTTCTACGCCCGCCTCATCGGCATGGCGCGGCGCAAGAAGGTGAAGACGCTGCTGGACACCGACGGCGATGCCCTGCGCGAAGGCATCGAGGCCGGGCCGACGGTCGTCTCGCCCAATCAGCACGAGGCGGAGCGCCTGCTGAACCGGGCCCTGGTCACGCGCAATCACTTTCTTGAGGCGGTGGCCCGTATACGCGCGATGGGACCGGAGATGGTCGCGCTTTCGCTCGGCAGCCGCGGCGCAATGGGAGCCATTGAAGGGGCCATCATCGAGGCCCTTCCGCCGCGTGTGGAAGTGCTCTGTCCCATCGGCGCAGGCGATGCGCTGGCCGCGGCTTTGGCGTGGTCCATGGAACGGAACGGCGATTTCACGGATGCGCTGCGCTGGGGTGTGGCCACCGGCACGGCATCGTCCACGCTGCCCGGCCTGCGCTCGGCCTCCCTCGAGCAGACCAAGGAAATGTACCGGCAGGTGGAAGTGCGCCGCATCGAATAGGAATCCGGTGGCCTACACTTCATCCCGCGGCGCTTCCCGCACCGGCGGGCCATCCAAAAGCGAAAACGTAATGCGTTCGGCGGGCGTGGTTTCCGCCGCGGTTTTCCTGAGCCGCATCAGCGGACTGGTACGCGAAATGATCATGGCCCGCCTGTTCGGGGCCGGACAGGCTTACGACGCGTTCCTGCTCGGGTTTCGCATCCCCAATCTGACGCGCGATCTCTTCGCCGAGGGCGCGCTCTCCTCCGCCTTCGTCCCCGTCTTCACCCAGTACCTGGCCACCAAGGGCAAACGCGAAGCCGCCGAGCTTTCCAACCTGGTGGCCACCGCGCTGCTGCTGGTGGTGGGCGGCATTTGCATACTGGGCATGATCTTCAGCCCGCAACTGGTGTGGCTGCTGGCGTCGGGCTTCGCGCGCGTGCCCGGCAAGTTCGAACTGGCCGTGACGCTGACGCGCATCATGTTTCCGTTCCTGCTGCTGGTGGCGCTGGCCGCGCAGACCATGGGCATCCTGAATGCGCTGAACCAGTTCGGCATCCCGGCGCTTTCCTCGACTTTCTTCAATATCGGCTCGGTGGCCTTCGGCCTGGGCTTCGGATACACCGTGGGCCGCTGGATGGACGTGAGCCTGATCATGTCGATGGCCTGGGGGGTGGTAGCGGGCGGGGCCGTGCAATGGCTGTTTCAAGCTCCCAGCCTCTACCGCGCCGGCATCTCGTATCGCCCGCGCCTGGACTTCGCGCATCCCGGCCTGCGCAAGATCCTGCGGCTGATGGGTCCGGCCATTCTGGGCAACGCCGCTGTGCAGATCAACGTGCTGGTGAATACCAACTTTGCCTCCAGCATCGCGGACGCCGCCGGCCATGTCATTAACGGTCCGGTAAGCTGGCTTAGCTATGCATTCCGCTTCATGCAATTGCCGCTGGGGTTGTTCGGCGTGGCCATCGCCTCCGCCACGCTGCCCTCGATTTCGCGCAGCGCCGCGCTCCAGAAGATGGACGAATTCCGCCTGACGCTCTCCCGCTCACTGGGCATGGTTTTGCTGCTGACCATTCCTTCGTCGGTGGGCCTGGCCGTGCTCGGCCCCAGTATGATCGGAGCGGTGTACCAATGGGGCCGGTTTCGCGCCGCCGATACGCACCAGGTCGCCATGGCGCTGGCCTGCTACGCGGTGGGCTTGGCCGGCTACTCCGCCATCAAGATCCTGGCGCCCGCGTTCTACGCCCTCAACGACGCGCGCACGCCCATGCTGGTGAGCTTGGTCTCCATCCTGGTGAACCTGGCCGCCGCTTCGACTATGGTGAAACTGGCGGGACTTGGCCACCTGGGCCTGGCCCTGTCGACTTCCGCCGTCGCGCTGTTCGGATCGGTGGCGTTGTTCCTGCTGCTCCGCCGTCGCATCCAGCGCATGCACGGCCGCGCGCTGGCCGCCAGCGTAGCCAAGATTCTGTGCGCGTCGGCCGTCATGGGCCTCGTGTGTTACCTGTCGAGCAGCGGCGTGCATCACTGGCTGGGCGCGCGCAAACTCGCGCAGATCGCGGACGTGGCGATCTCCATCCCGCTGGGCGCGACGGTGTACTATGCGTTATGCCGCGCCATGCGGGTGGCGGAACTGGAAGCCGCCTGGGTAGCGCTGGCCGCGCCGCTCGCGCGCCGGTTCTCCGTCAATCCGCGTCACCGTGCTAAACTGCCATAAGAAATGCTTCCCGATCTGGAGTTGGCGGTTCGGTTGCAGGAGCTTGACAATCGGGTGACCGAGTTGACCCGCGAGATCTCCGCGCTTCCAAAACACATCGCCGAAATCGAAAAGAAATTAGAGAGTCACACGCGCAAGCTGGAGGCGGATCGCGCCGCCCTCAACGCGAACCAAAAGGATCGCAAGAAGAACGAGACCGACATCCAGCTTGAGGAGCAGAAAATCTCCAAATTGCGCGGCCAGATGCTGGACGCCAAGACCAACGAGCAGTACCGCGCGTTTCAGAACGAAATCGAGTTCTGCGAGAAGGAGATTCGCCGCGCCGAGGATCACATTCTCGAATTGATGGGCGAATCCGAGCCGCTGGACAAGAACGCGAAGGCCGCCGAACTCGCGCTCAAAGAGGAAAAGGCCCAAGTGGAAGCGGAAAAGCAGCAGGCCATGGCGCGCACGGCGGAGGACAAGAAGGCTTTGGACCAGATCCACCAGGAACGCGCGCGGATCGTCGCGGACCTGCATCCCAATGTGTACCGGCAGTATGAACGCATTCGCAAAGGCCGCCGGGGCGTAGCCATCGCCGAGGCCATCGAGGGGCGCTGCAGCGCCTGCCAGATAGCCCTGCGCCTGCAGTTCTTCCAGGACCTGAAGAAGGGGGATGAGGTGATGTATTGCGAAAGCTGCGCCCGCATCCTCTACTACAATCCGCCCGTGGCTTTCGAAGATCTCACGGGTGAATCCGCGCCCGTGGCGCAAGGCTAACCACTTCTGAGCCGCGCACGTCAGTAAGCGGTATTCCCCGTACCTCTCACGACCGCGCTTTGTGCGTGGCCTTGGCGCTCTTCACGGGTTCTTTCAGCAGCGTATCCAGCGTCGCGCGAATATTCTTCTCCTGATCGTTGAAGAAGGCGCTGTCTTCGCCCTTGTGCTGCTCGCGGATCACGCGGCCGCGGTCGATGAAGATCACTTCGGGAACGAAGTTCGGCTTCACCAGCGACGCTTGTTCGTACTCCAGCACCGACTCGCGGTCCGCGGATCCCACGGGAAACGTGGGCTTGAACTGGGCGATGAAACCGGGCACCAACGCCGCCGCATCGGGATTGAAGGCCGCCGCCAGGAACTGCACGCCGCGCGAGCCATACTCGCTTTGAAGGGCGCTCAGAACCTGCGTGGTGTGCTGGCAGTGCGGACACGTGGTGGAGATAAAGGCCAGCACCACCACCTTGCCCGCATACTGGCTCAACAGAGTGATCTGGCCGTTAGGCATCTTGATTGCAAACTCGCCCGCCGGACGCGGCACCTGTTGAGCGTGTGCCGACAAACCAGTCAGAAGCAGAACCAAAGCCGTGAGTGAGCGCCGAAATCGCATACTGCCATTTTACCCCAACCCGCCGCCTAACAGCTGATTCGCTGTGGGGCAGGCCATCGTTTTTCGTGGCCTGGCGAGTTCGAGCGCGGTGCGCAGACGACAAACAACGATCGAGGCTTGGGGTCAATGCGGGAGTCTGGCCCTCAGCAACCCGTACACCCAGGTCCCAACCAGTGCGCTGCCGATCGCCACGATCATCACGGTGACGCCATTGCCCACCAGCGCGAAGAGCGGTCCCGGACAGGCTCCCGTGAGCGCCCAGCCCAGGCCGAAGATCGTGCCGCCCGCAGCATAGCGAATACCGAGCCCCAGGGTCTTGGGCGGAATCGCGATGGGCTCGCCCGAGACGGTCTTCAAACCAAGCCGCTTGATTAACGCCACTGACGCGGCGGCAACCACAACGGCCGAAGCGATGATCTCGTACATGCGCGGAGACTGAAACCGGAACATCTCCTGGATGCGGAACCAGGAAAGCACCTCCGACTTCGTCAGCGTGACTCCGAAAGCAACACCGAGAAGAAGATAAACCAGCAAGGCGACGCCGGTCCGGTTCTGCGCTTGTTCAGTGGACATAGATGCGCTCACAGGATCAGCGGAAGAATGAAATACGTCGCCAGCAGGCCACCGGCGAAGAAGCCCACCACTGCGATCAACGAGGGCAACTGCAGGTCCGCCAGCCCCGAGATCGCATGACCTGAAGTGCAGCCTCCCGCATAGGCCGTGCCGGAACCCGACCAGGAAGCCGCCCAAAATAATCGAGGCAAACCCTTTCAACGTCAGCAGGCGGACCACGCGAACACCTCGCGCGGTGCAAGCCCGGAGAAGTCATGAATGCCCAATCTGGTCAGGGCGAGCCTGGTCTGTTCGGAAATAGCTACGTTCTCAGATCTCCCCAAATGCGAAGCCAGGAAACCGCCCAGGAGAATGCCGGCCACGAACAGAAGGTTCCAAAGGCCGCTTCGCTTCCAGTCATAACGGAAATAATCCAGCTTGCCGGGAAGGGCGGCGGAACACATATGCCGCAGGCTGCTGGAAACGCCAAAGACCCTGTTGCCCACGATCAATAGCGCAGGCACGAACAACCCGATCGCCGGACCGGCTACGTACCAGCGCCAGGGGCCGGATGCGAAAGCCATCATACCGACTGCCTCCTTGAACTTTAGTCTACTTCCCCCATCCAAAGCTGGCGCCCACCGAGTTCTGATACATGCTCAAGCCGGCCTCGCCGCCGCCGAAGGCTGCCGGGATCGAGTTGACGCCATTCAGTGTCCGCTGGAAGGCGTGCTGATAGGCGACATTGATCTCCTTGCCTCCGTGGAGGCCCACGGTTGCCCCGGCCGACAAGTGCTCTTGAACCACGGCGGGCGCGAGCAGATTGAAGAAAGTCTGGCTGGCATCGAAGGGCAGGCTCGAGTGGTTGTATCCGGCGCGCAGCGTCACCTTGGGACTGGCCTTGAAAGCGAAGCCCACCTTCTCGGCGGTGATGTCGTGCCAGCCAAAGCCTGGCCCGTTGCTTGCGCCCAGCGGAGCTACGATTGGAAAGCCCGGATTGGCGATCGAGTTTACTTGTCCGTAGAAAATGCGCTCGGCATCGAACAGGATCGTCGCTTTGGGATGGACCTTCAGCGCTACGCCGCCGGCGACGTTCGCCGGGATATCAAAGCCGCCCTGTCCGGCGAACAGCCCCTCATATTTGGTGAAGTGCTGCATGTAGGTCCGGCTCTGAAACGTTGCGCCCAGGTTCAGATACTTGTCGATGGTTCCCACCCAGCCCGCGCGGAATCCGGCGCCGAAGGAGTGGCTGGCACCATTATCAGTCACGTTCCCCGGGGAGGTAGAGAAATTAGGATTCGCAAAATTCTGCAGCCCAGTGGCGGAGAATAACTGGTAGCCGACGTTCAGCGAGACACCGAAGGCATTGTGTGTGTTGGCCTTGAAGGCAATTGTCGGCGCCGCGAACAACTGCTCGAGATTCACGCCCGCCGGGCGACTTCCGAAGAGTGGAATGGGAGTGGTGTACTGGGTGTTCATACCACCGTTCCCGTAGAGCGAGATGCCGACGGAAACCTTTGAATTGAGGAGGTGGTTAAATCCCAACTCGGGGATGAAGAAGTTCTTCTTTCCGCTGGCGTCGTAGGCGGCATCCGCGCCCGGGAAACCGTTCCCGGTGATTGTCGCGCCGCGAATCGGACGAAACAAGGTCACGCCGAAGTCAAACCGGTCACCCACCAGAACCATCCCCGCCGGGTTGGTTGCAGCCGCCAGGCTATCCTGCGGAAACGCGATCCCGGCACCTCCTTGGCCCTGTTGTATAACGCCGTAGCCCGTCGAAAAGTAGCCGTCGGTCGCCAACATCGGCGCGGCCAAAAGCAGGGTAAGGGTAAAAGCCCACAAACGCCTATTGAGGTCGGTGCGCACGCGAAAGTATTCTCCTTTGAGTTGAGCGTCGCGAGTCAACTTCGCCAAACATGGTGGTGATCAGTCTGGCCGGATGCCCCCCTCCGACGCTGCACTCCTCACAATACTATACAATGTCTAGTTTGTCTATCGAAACGATATGAATACATCTTATGGCGAGAAACCGACGTGGACGTTCTGTTAGTACATCGTCCAGTTAGTTCTTTACGGATTGGCGGTGCGGCCAAGACGCCATATCCGCGTCGGCTTACAAGTGGGTATGACGTTTGTGGGGCGGGCAATCCTGGCAGGCAATCCTGCCCGCAGCCGGATTTCAGGCGGGCCTCCGCGACCGTGACGAGGCGCCGTGAAAGCAGGCGCCGCCTGAGCGGCTGCGGCCATGATTGGCCGCCTCACCGGTGCAACCGAACTGCCATTATTCTATGAGGAGCTATCTGTACGATGTACTAGGTTTGTTGAAAGTGCGGGCGGCGGGGGGCCTGCCCTTTGGGCCCGGCGGCCTCCCAGGCCGCCCCTTTGCGTGCACCGGAATCCGCTATACTGTCGGGAAAACCAAGAGGCGTGAATGCCAGTCGCCAAAGCACCATCGAAGAAACCGCCCAAGAAACCGCCCGATTTCGACGCTGTGTTCGCCCGCCTGCGCGCAATCCTGGCTCCGCACGCGCAAACGCTCGTGGCCAGGCACGATAGGCCGGATTATTATTACCTGGAAACCAAGGCCCCGCTCTACAAAGGCAGGCCGGTCTTCTTCGCCGCTGTGCGGAAAGGCAAGGGCTACGTCAGCTTTCATCTGATGCCGGTCTATGCATATCCGGAGATGCGCAAGAGCCTCTCGCCAGGGCTGCGCAAGCGGATGCAGGGCAAAGCGTGTTTCAATTTCACGGCCGTCGACGAGGAGTTGTTCGAAGAATTGCGGCAGTTGACTGCCGAGGGCATGGAAGGGGTTCCGCAGAAGATGCTGCGCGGCGTGCCCAGCGCAAAGTGCGAATAGATTATCGCCATCGCAGGCGGCCGATGCGGCCAGCAGGACCCACCGCCCACACCGCGTCGTCGCCGACTACACCGATGGCATTGTAAGAGCTGCCATCGAAACGCGCCCAACTCCGGCCTCCGTCGCTCGATATATCGGAACCGGAGGTTCCCACGGCGATCCAAACCTTGCGCCCAGCCAGATACGCAACGGCGCAACGGTAGCCGTTCGGAGGCGTGCCGCCGGGCGCATCCCAAGTGCGCCCGCCATCTGAGGTTACCGCCACGTTGCCGGCGGCTTCGCCGGGCTTGCCGTAATCTCCGCCAACCGCGACGCCGTCGAGCGGGTCTGCAAAAGCCAGCGAGAAGATTCCCGAGCCGGCGGAATCGTGGCGCAGCGGCGTTCCGGCAACCTCCCAATTCTCGCCGCCGTCATGGGAATGAAACACGCGTGCGCCCGAAGGTCCGCCCGTGCCGAACCACACCTCGCGTTTGCCGCGCACCGGCAGGCAGGAGTTGCTGGCGGCAAATGCGCCCTCGTTCGGAAGCGCCGGCGGTAGCTTGCGCCGCTGCCAGGTGGCGCCGCCATCCGCGGTCGTCAGGATGACGAACTGCCCGTCCACCGGGTCGCCGAGCACGATCCCTCGGCGCGCATCCCAAAATGCCAGCGCGTCGAAGAACCCGCCCGCATCGGGATTGGTGTGGAGCGGCGACCAATGCGCGCCGCCATCGGCGGTCCTGTAAATACGGGACTTCTCTCCCGGCCCGCTGCTCATTAGCCAGGCGGTATGGCTATCCAACGCGCGTAGGCCGCGGAAGTCCAGATCGCCGGCGCCCGGTACGGCGGCGGCGTGCCAGGTAGCGCCGCCATCCAAAGTGCGCAGATAGGCTCCGCCCGCGCCGCTGGCCCAAACCACGCTTGGGCTGACGGCGCTCACACCGCGCAAGGATGCCGTTGTGCCGCTCGATTGCGCAATCCAGGTTTGCGCCGGTGCCACAGAGGCCGCCGCGACCGCGGCCAGGCATAGCGCCGTTGTGGAACGAATCAACAGTCTCCTCCCGCAGAATAGAATACTGCAAATTGAACCTCGCAGTTTGAACCAAGTCGGTTTATGCTCAATTTAGGGAGGGATCCACCGTGTTCCTGATGTTGGCCCAAGCCAGCCTGGCCATGCAGACGGCGTTTTCCTGTCTGTTGGTGTGCCTCCTCGAGTTTTACTACCGGCGCGTGGCCCGCGAAGCATGGCTTCGCTGGTTTGCGTTTTCCTGGGTGGCGCAGGCTGCCTACGCGGCCTCGCTCTGGCTGGCGTTGGACAATCATGGCCGGGGGTTGACCGTACGTGCGGCGGCTTCGCTATTGGGATTTATCGTGCCGGCGACGTTCGCTTTGACCGGGATTGCGTTGCTGCGCGGCCGCGCGCCGTCGCGGACCTGGATCGCCGCCCTGTACCTGGTTGGACTGGCAGCCGCGGCCATCACATTTGCAGCCGGGCTGCCCTATCCAATCGATGGCGTAGAAGTCTTGCGCATCCACAACATTCCCCGATATATTTGCTATGGTTTGGCAAGCCTGCTAGCGGCCGCGGCTTTTGCCAGGCACGGGCTGCAACGTCGGCTTGCCGGTTCGTTGGTGACCGCCGCCGCCTGGGCTATCTTTGGCCTGCTCAACCTGGTCCGCGGCTGGCAGTGGATCGAGTCGTCGACGTGGGCGGTTCGCGGTGCGGAGAACAACCCGGAGCTCGTCAGGCTAGCGCTGATCGTCTTCGTGACGAACTCGGTGGTTTGGATCGTGATGAGCATCGGGGTAGGCCTGCTGCTCACCGAAACCGCCGAGCGGAGCGAACGGCGCACGCGCGCGGCTTTGCGCGAATTGCAGGAAGCCCAGACCGAACGCGGCCGGCTGGCCCAGCTTGTGGAGCAGAGCCGCGACGCGATTCTGGTGGTCTCGGAGGGGCAGTTGCGATACTTGAACGGCGCCGCCGCGAATCTGCTGGGCTATACCGCAGACCAGATCCCTTCGCTGTTCATGAAGCCACTCGGCGAGGTGTGCGGCATCGCCGGCCAGGATCCGATGCGCGCGCGGATGGACGGATCTATCGCCGCTGCGGGCGTGTGGGAGGGCCAGTCGGAGTGGCGCAATCGCCTCACCGGCGAGCGGATTCCGGTATTGGTGGGGGCCTTCGCCATGGGCGCGCGGAAAGGGGATACCGCCTCCACCGGATTGATCGGGCGGGACCTGCGGGAGTGGGTGCGGCTGGAAGAGGAGTTGCGCCAGGCCCAACGGCAGGAAGCCTTGGGACGCATGGCCGGGGGCATCGCGCACGACTTCAACAACCTGTTGACCGTCATGATGGGTTACGCATCGCTGGCGCTCGAGGGGGGCCTTAGCGAACCGCTGCGGCAGAACATCGGTGAGATTCTCGCCGCCGCCCGGCGGGCCGCAGCGATCACCGACCGGTTGCGCGCTTTCGGACGGCGCCAGACCCTACGTGTAGAGGCCTTCGATCTGAATGCGCTCGTCGACTTGATGCGCGCCACGCTGGATAAACTCGCCGAGTGGAATGTGGAGCTGAGCTTTGACCTCTGCCAGACTCCGCTGCCGGTGCGCGCCGATGCGGCACAAATCGAACAAGTGCTGATGAACCTGGTGCTCAATGCGCGGCAAGCCATCGATGGGCGGGGCCGGATCGCGGTGCGCACCAGCCGCGCAAATCCCAAAGAGGCGCCCGCCGGCGACACGCGCGAACTGGTGAAGTTCGAGGTGGAGGACAGCGGTTCGGGCATCGAGTCCGACGTACTGGAACATATTTTCGATCCGTATTTCACCACCCGATCGACTGGGACCGGGCTGGGTCTCTCGATGGCCTATGGCATCATCCACCAAAGCGAGGGACAGATCCGCGTCGCCAGCCGGCCGGGACGCGGCAGCGTTTTCACCGTCCTGTTACCCGCCTGCGACCCAGCGGAGCTGGCGGGCAGCGCGGCCGATCGGGCCGACACCGACGAGGTGGAGGGTAGCGAAGCGTTGATGGCTCTGGACGACCGGCCGGAGGTGGCGGCTTTTGTCGCCGCGTGCCTGGCGCACTATGGCTACCGTGTGACCACCTACACCGACTCCGAATCCGCGCTGGCCGCGGTGCGCGAAGGCGCCGCTGCTCCGCAGTTGGTGATTCGGGACGTGATGATGCCCGGCGTGCCGCTGCGCGAGTTTGCCGCTCGCATGCGGGTGCTGCGGCCCGGCCTGCCGATGGTGCTGATGTCGGGTCTGCCGGAAGCGTCGCTGGCGCCGCTGATCGAGGGCACCGGCGGATACTTCATCCCCAAGCCATTCGCGCCGGAGCAGCTTGCCGGGCTGGTGCGGCGCGCGCTGGACGCGGGGGCCATCCTCGCCGGCCGGGAGTGATCCCGGCGTGGCGCAGACGTGCTCGAACACGGCAGGCCACGAGAAACGATGGCCTGCCCCACAGCTAATCTGCCGTACAGTTATTTCTTGGACACTACACTAGCGGAGAGCCGAGGTCCCGCGCCAACCGATCCCGCCCCGGAATTCCACGCCGATGAGATGTTTCCCCTTGACGTAATTGCAGTAGCGTACGCGCCCCCGCCCGGATATCCCCAATTTCGGGTCGTTGCAACTGACGTACGAGGGAACCGGTAATTTCTCGGATATCAGCAACTGTAGACCCTCCGCCGAGGCGTTCATCAGCTTTGCCGGAATGAATCCTTCACTACCAGGGCGATCTTCCCACAGGAGGCGCAGTTCGCCGGTGGCGGACTGGCGTACGTACCGCCGTGTATTGATTCTTCGAAATGTGGCGTGAAGCGCCTGTTGCGCCCAAAACGTGTCTCTCGCGTAAGCTTCGACGATCGGAGAAGGCTGGATGTCCAATGTCGCGGCCAGCGCCTTCACTGCGTCCCAATCGCCCGCCTCGTAGCGGCAAGCCAACTGGTAGAGCTTCAGGTGCGGATCGCCGGGCGGTGCCGTTCCCGTCAAGGCGCCGGTGATGGCCGGAGCGGCATGCACTTTATCGAGGGCCTCCGGGAGGGGAAAGTCGGTGAGCGCGTCCAGCAGCGAGAACAGGCCCATCAGGAACGCGAGATCGTGTGGAACGATTCGCGCCAGCCGGGCCAAGAGTTCGCAGAAGCGCGCGCGTACCAGGGATACGGTAACCAGTTCGCCCGGCTTGTTCTTCGCCAGCACCGGCAGTGCGGCCAGCACCGCCCAGTGCCGGATGCCCTCCTCGCCGAGCACCGCCATGGCATGCGCGATCGAGCGAATTTCAGCGGCGCGCGCGAAGAGCGCTGAGTTTACATAGAGTAGCAGGCTATACGGGAGCCACACGTCCGCGGAGATGAGTGTCTGTAGCCGCTCGAAATTGGGTCCGACCTGCTGAATCTCCGCCAGCAGGCGCAAACATGTCAGTTTTGCCGCCGGTATACGCCGCCCCGTCACGGTCTCCGGACGCGCGAAGAAGTAGCCTTGAAAGTAGTCGTATCCGGCCGCGAGGGCCCAATCGGACTCTTCCTGAGTCTCGACCTTCTGAGCGACCATGGCGATTCCCAGAGGCCGATAGGTCCGCAGAAGCCGCTCCTGCTCCGGTCGCGGAGTGGCCGCCAGGTCCACCTTAATGAACTTTGCCAGGCGGGCGAGCGGTTCGCGTTGGGGATCGGAGACGAAACCGTCCAGGGCTAAGGCATAGCCTTGCTCGCAGAGCTTCCCGCAGGCAGCCAGGACCTCGGCATCCGCTTTGACCGATTCGAGAATCTCGATCACCAGAACCTCAGGTGAGAGAACGGCGTGCAATCCACCGAGCAGCAGGCCGCGCTCGAAGTTGATAAAAGCCTTTTTGCCGCATAGCAAGTTCTCGAGCCCGATCGTCAGGAGGGTATTGCCAATCACCTGGGCGGTAGCGGTCGCCCGATCGATCTCATCGAAGGCACTTTGGGAGGATTGGGCGCGATAGAGCAGTTCGTAGGCGTAGAGCCGCCGCTGTCGATCGAAAATCGGTTGGCGCGCAACGAAGACGTCCACTTGTTCCACCAATTTAGCAGAGCGGGCGCCGAGACTCTTTCGTACAGAGCGAATTCCCGCGATAGAATAAGATCCGGCCCCGCGCCGCCTCAAACATGAAAAAGCTCTGCCTGCTACTGCTGTGCTGCCTGCCGCTCGCTTACGGCGCGCACGTGACCATCCTACGGGACGAATACGGCGTCCCCCACATCTTCGCCGAGGACGCCGCCGGCGCGGCCTTCGGCTCGGGTTACGCGCAGGCCGAGGATCGCCTGGAGGAGCTGCTGAAGAACTACCGCCGCGCGGAAGGCACCATGGCGGAAGCCTTCGGCACGGAGTTCTTCCGCGACGATTGGCGCCAGCGAGTCTGGCGCCACCGGCTGGTGGCCGAGCGCCGTTACCAGGAACTGAGCCCGCGCAGCCGCGAAATCATCGAGGCGTTCCAAGCGGGTGTGCGCCAATACATGCGGGAGCATCCCGAGCAAGTGCCGGCATGGGCGCCCAAGCTGGAGCCCTGGCAGTTGGTGGCGCTGGGCCGCTACATCATCTGGGGCTGGCCGGAGGGCGAAGCTGCCGAGAAGCTGATCCACGCGGGCATCCAGCCCGATCCCGTCGCCTATCACGGCTCGAACGAAATGCTGCTGGCGCCGTCGCGCACCGCCATGCATGCGCCCATCGCCGTGGTGGACCCGCACCTGAGCTGGTACGGCCCATTCCGCTTCTACGAAATGCGCATCTATGGCGGCGACCTGGCCTTCTCCGGCGCCTCGATCCTGGGCCTTCCGTTCCCGGTATTGGGACACAGCCGCTATGCCTCTATCGCCATGACCACCGGCGGTCCGGACACTTCCGATGTCTACGAAGAGGAAGTCCAGGACGGCAAATACAAGTTCCGCGGCGAATGGCGGCCGCTCGAAACCCGCCATGAAAAGATCGGCGTCAAGGTGGGAGACAAGATCGACTGGAAGGACGTCACCATCGACTCCACCGTGCACGGGCCCATCGTGGCGCACAAGAACGGCAAGTCGTACTCGGTGGCGATCCCTTATGCCGACGAGGTTCGCCTGATGGACGAGAGCTGGGGCATGGCGACCGCCCACAACCTGGTCGAGATGAAGAAAGCCCTGGCGATGCTGCAGTTCATGGCGCAGAATATCATGGTGGGCACGGTGGATGGCGACATCTATTACGTGCGCAACGGGCGCGTGCCCGTGCGGCCGAGTGGCTGCGACCCGTCGAAACCCATGCCCGGCGCAACCGGCGCGTGCGAATGGCAGGGGCTGCACTCGTTCGAAGATCTGGTGCAGGTGACCAATCCGCCGCAGGGATACATGCAGAATTGCAACGTCTCGCCGTTCGCCATGATGAAAGAAATGCCGAAGAATTCGCCGCTGGTACCCGAGGAATACGCGGCGCATCCTTACCTTTACAATGACGGGCGCACTCCCCCGCATCAGCGCGCGGCCATGATGGTGGACCTGCTCGACGCGGCCCACGATGTGACCGCCGAGCAGGCCATCGGCATTGCATTTTCGCCGCAAGTCTGGCACGCGGAGTTGTGGCAGGAGCGCATCCGCAAAGCTGCGCCGGAGAGTGAATTCGCGAAAATGCTCGCCGCGTGGAACCGCCGCAGCGACGCGGATTCCCGCGCTGCCCTGGCATTCTACCTCTTCAAGATGTCGCTCGACGCGGGGCCGAAGCGCGCGGTGGACCCGCCTGCAGATCTCACCGACGATCAGGTGCGTGCGGCGCTGGCCAACGCGGAAGCGCGGCTGAAGTCCGAGTTCGCCGCGGATGCGGTCTTCGGAACGCTGTTCCGCGTGGGTCGGCAGGGCGCGGCGCACACCTGGCCGGTTAGCGGCGGATCGCTGCGGGATGCCGGCATGGCCACCCCGCGCGCCATCAGTTTCGCGAAAAACGGACAGGAGATGGTCGGGCATACCGGCCAGACCTCCACGCAGATTGTGATTCTGACCAAGCCGCCCCAATCGTACATGGTGATCCCGCTGGGCGAAAGCGACCACCCGGATTCGCCGCACTTCGACGATCAGGCGGAAAAGCTGTTCAGCCAGAGCCGCGCGAAATCGACTTACTTTCTGAACCGCAAGGAACTGGAGAACCATGTCACGAAGCGGGAGGAACTGGAATTCGCGGGGTCGTCCAAGTGATGCGAGACGCCCTGGGCCACCTGGAACTGAGAGTGATGGAGGTTCTCTGGGCGCACGGCGAAAGCAACGTGCACGATGTCGTCGAGCGGCTGGGCCGGCCGCTGGCGTACACCACGGTGATGACCACGCTGGACCGGCTCTTCAAGAAACATCTGCTGCTGCGGCGCAAATCGGAGCGGGCGTTCTTATATGCGCCGCGCTGGACGCGCCGGGAATGGGAACAGAAACGTGCGGGCGATTTCGTAGCCGGCTTCCTGGCGTCGCCCGCGGCCTCCGGCGATCTGCTGATCTCCTCCCTGGTCGACGCGGTCGGCCAATATGACACCGCCCTGCTGGATGAGTTGGAAAGGAAGATCCGCAGCAAGCGCAGAGAGCTTGGCCGGCGAGGGAAAACATGACTCTCCCATATCTTCCGCGGCTACTGTGCATCAGCCTGGCAACCTTCTTTCTGATCCACCTGGCACTTGGGCTGGGAGTTTCGCTGATTGCCCGGCCGGCGGCCCGCCTGGGAGAACGCATCCGGCCGCACCTGGCTGCCCGCTGCCTGCTGGTGTTGCGCTTGCTGCCGGCCGTGGGCGCCGCATTGATTGTGGTGGTGGTTTGTCTGCCGAGCTACCTGTGGCTTGAGCCGGAGGCCCCCACCGAACGGGTGGGTTTTGGGTGCCTGGCCGTGGCTTTGCTGGGCATCGCCATGTGGGGCATTTCGCTCGCGCGGGGGCTGCGCGCCGCGGCCGGCTCACGCCGCTTTCTGCGGCAATGCCAGCGCGAGGGACGCCGGGCGCGCCTGCCGGGAGAACTTGCGAACGCTTGCATGGATACCTGGATCGTGGAAGGCACCGCGCCACTGCTGGCGCTCGGCGGAATCGTTCGCCCGCGGCTGGTAATCTCGCGCGGAGTGGTCAGCGCGCTGTCGCCGGAGGAACTGGCGGCGGCCTTGCGGCACGAACGCGCGCACTGGACTTCGCGCGACAATCTCAAGCGCCTGTGTATCCTGCTGACACCCGGCATCCTGCCGTTCGCGGGCAGCAGCCGGACGCTCGGGCGCGGCTGGAGAAAGTTCGCCGAATGGGCCGCCGACGACCGCGCGGTGGACGGCAGCGCGCGCCGCTCGTTCGCGCTGGCCGCGGCATTGGTGCGGGTTGCGCGCATGAGCGCGGACGCGCCGCCGTCTTCCCTGGCGCGCCTATTGGGCGACACCGATCAGCTTGCGGCGCGCGTGGATCGCCTGCTGCGCCCGGCCCCGCCCAGCCAACTTCCGGCTGGTCCGCGGCCTATCCTGGCGCTGAGCGCGATCCTGCTGATGGCCGGCTCGCTGGCGGCGGCGATCCTGCAGCCAGATGCGCTTTACTCCGTGCATCTGGCGCTGGAACACTTGGTGGAGTAACGGTGGCAGATGAGAACAACGGCACCAGTACTTTCGCTATCCTCGCCCGGGCGCGCTCGGCCGAGGCGGTGGTGGAAGCCATCCGCCAGGCGGGCGGCCGCGCGGATGCGTGGGAGGCCGACCTGGCTGATCCCGCTGGCGTTCCCGAACTGTTCGACCGGGCGGAGGCGGCCTTCGGTCCGGTCGAGATCCTGGTCAACAACGCGGCCTTTTGGCACGGCGACACCTTCGTGCCGGATCGCGCGGAGCGCTTCGGATGGCGCCTGATGCCGGTCTCGCCCGAGACCTGCGACCGGCATTTCGCGGTGAACGGCCGGGCACCGGCGATGCTGATCGCGGAGTTCGCACGGCGGCACGCCGCGCGCGGGGCAAGCTGGGGCCGCATCGTTTCGTTGACCACGGGCGGCGCGCCCGGTTTCCCCGGCGAAGTGTCGTACGGCGCCAGCAAGAACGCCGTGGAGAGCTACACGGTGGCTGCCGCCGCTGAGCTTGCGCCGTTGGGGATCACGGCTAACGTGCTCTCCCCGCCGCCCACCGATACCGGCTGGATCTCGCCGCGAATCGCCGTGGAACTGGCGCAGGCGACGCCGCCCTACCGCATCGCGCAGCCCGAAGAGGTGGCCGAGTTGATTGTCTTCCTGGCCTCGCACCAGGCACGCTCGATCAGCGGACAGCGCATCGCGATCCGCTGAAAGCTGAGTGCTGAAAGCTGAAAGCTAAAAGCTATTTACACCCTTCGAAAACGCCGCCCGGCGCTCCGGTGTAGCCCAGCGCCTGCATGCCAACCGGTGAGCTGTAATATGCTCGCGAGACCCAGTCTTTCAAATTGGAGAAATGCGCGTGGCCGCGATAGCTGCCGGGCGCGTTCTCGTCCCAGGTCTCGAGCGTATGCGGATACGCCATGAAGGTCACCAGCTCCGTTTGCTGCTCGGGCGTGAGATACACGAACGCAGCGCGGTAGCGGACGAAGGATTCCCCATCGAGCGCCGCCAGGCTGTCCAGAAAACTCCGCTGCGTATCGTGCGTTTCGACGGCCAGCACCGCGTCCACGAAACGGTTCACCAACGCCGCTTTGGCGCCCGGCGTATCGGTGGCGGGGATCAGGATGTCGCTGAAGACGATAAGCGTCTGGTCTTGATGATCGTCCAGAAACACAGGCTTCCAATCGTCGCGCGCCAGTTCCTTCGAGGCGTCGTAATCGGACGGAAACTCGCGCGCCGTGGCTACGCGGCCGGATACGGCTGCGGCGGCTCCCAGGAAGGTTTGACGAAATAAATCCCGGCGGTTCATTTGGGGACTATAATACCTTTACCGATGCAAGCAGCACAAGCTTCCGAAATCTACGACGCCATCGTGGTAGGCTCGGGCGCGACCGGCGGTTGGGCGGCCAAGCGGCTGGCGGAAGCCGGCTTGAAGGTTGCGCTGCTGGAAGCCGGCCGCAACATCTCGCCCAAAGAATTCACCGAGCACATGCCGGCTTACAAGCTGAAGTACCGCGACATGTCGCCGGAAATCGCGCGTACACGTCCGGTGCAGAAGCAGTGCTACGCCTGCATGGAATACAACTACGACTGGTTCGTGGACGACCTGCAGAATCCGTACAGGACTCCGGCGGGCAAGCCGTTCACCTGGCAGCGCCTGCGCATTGTGGGCGGCCGTACGCTGGTCTGGGGACGCCAGAGCTATCGCATGAGCGATCTGGATTTCAAGGCGGCCAGCCACGATGGCTACGGCGAAGACTGGCCTCTCTCGTACAAGGAGATGGAGCCTTACTACGAGATCGTGGAGCGCTACGTGGGAATCAGCGGCGCGGCGGAAGGAAATCCCACGCTGCCGGACAGCCACTTCCTGCCGCCCATGAAAATGACTTGCGGCGAGGTGCGCTTGCGTGAGCGCGTGCAGGCGCAGTTCGGCCGCACCGTCACCATCGGGCGCACCGCCATCCTCACCCAGAATCACAATGGACGCGCCGCGTGCCACTATTGCGGGCCTTGCGAGCGCGGCTGCGTGACGTTCTCGTATTTCAGTAGCCCGTTCACCACGGTGGCGGATGCGTTGAAGACCAGGAATTGCACGCTGGTCACGAACGCCGTGGTGCGCAGTGTCGATATGGACGACGCCAACAACCGCGCCACCGGCGTGACCTATGTCGACCGGCTTTCGCATAAGACCTACCAGGCGCGCGCCCGGAGCGTGATTCTGTGCGCGCAGGCCTTGGAATCGACGCGCATCCTGTTGAACTCGTCCACGCGCGTGTATCCCAAGGGCCTTGCCAATTCGAGCGGCGTGCTGGGGCATTACCTGATGGACCACGCGGTGGGCGGAGGCGCCGCGGGCGATCTGCCCGGCTTCGACCCAACGCCGAGTTCCCCGAGCGCGCCGCATCGCGCCAACGGCATCTACGTGATTCGCTTTCGCAATATCGCGAACGGGCCGCGGCATCCGCGCTTTATTCGCGGGTACGGATTTCAGGGCGGCGCCAGCGCGAGCTTCAACTTTGGCGCGGAGGGATTTGGCGCCAACTACAAGAAAGCCGTGCTGGCGGGAACCTACAGCATTGATCTGGGCGCTTTCGGCGAATCCCTGGCGCGCTTCGATAATTACTGCGATATCGATCCGGAAATGCGGGACGCCTGGGGCATTCCCGCATTGCGCATCCGGATGACCCACGGCGACAATGAGAAGGCCATGATGGAAGACGCCGCCTCGTCCGCCGCCGAGATGCTGGAGGCCGCCGGCGCCAGGAACATCAAGGTGAATTCGGATCTGGCGGAGCCCGGCATGGCGATCCATGAAACCGGCACCGCGCGCATGGGTGCCGATCCGAAGAAGTCCGTTCTGGACTCTTATAACCAGACGCACGATGTGAAAAACGTGTTCGTGATGGACGGCGCCAGCTACCCATCGTCGGCGTGCCAGAATCCCACGCTGACATTCATGGCGCTGACGGTGCGAGCCTGCGATCGTCTGATCGAGCGATTCCGGAAGAATGAAGTTTAGGGAGGGGAAAGGCCATGATGCGGGAGTTGTGCATTTGTGTTTTGACGGTTTGGAGCGCGGGGGCCGCTGTGCCGCCGGTGATCCCAGGCGACTCCGAGCGAGGCGCCAAGCTCTTTGAAAACGAACGCTGCGTGGCGTGTCACAGCGTGAATGGCAAGGGTGGCAAGATGGGCATGGATCTGAGTGCGCGGGTGGACCGCGGCTTCACGCCCGCCCTGCTGGCCAGTGCCATGTGGAACCACGCGCCGGTGATGTGGTCGGCCATGGAAGGCGCCGGCATCGAACGGCCCCAATTGAGTCCGTCGGACGCCGCCGATCTGTTCGCCTACTTGTATTCGACGCGTTTCTTCGACAAGCCGGGCGACGCCGCGCGCGGCAAGCAGGCGTTCGCGGACAGGCACTGCGCGGAGTGCCACGGGATTACCGAGTCGCGCGCGGAGGGCGCGCCGCCGGTAGTGAAGTGGGATTCGCTGGGGCAGCCCATGGTCCTGGTGCAGCAGATGTGGGACCACAGCAGCCGCATGCGGGAGGCCTTCGCGCGCAAGAAGATCGCGTGGCAGGAGCTGACGGCGCAGGATTTGAGCGATATCCTGGCCTATCTGCGCAACCTTCCGGAGACGCGGGGTGTGAATACGCACTTCTCGTTTACCACGGGGGAAGGCGGGCAGGCCATATTCGAAGCCAAAGGCTGTGTGAAATGCCATGTGGGCAAGTTGGCCCTGGAGGACCGCCTGCACAATCTCGACCTGACCGAGATCGCGGTGGATATGTGGAATCACGCGCCCAGGATGATTCAGCCGGTGCCGCAACTTTCCGAGGACGAAATGCGCCAGTTGCTCAGTTATCTCTGGATGCGTCAGTTTGTGTATGCCAAGGGAGACGTGGGGCGCGGCAAGCAGGTGTTTGCCGCCAAGCATTGCGCCGAATGCCACAACGGCGGGGAGCACGGCGCACCCCCGCTGCCGGGGCAAGGCCGGGGATACTCGGAAATCACGATCGTCTCGGCGCTGTGGAAGCACGGCCCGCAGATGTTCACGCGCATGCGGCAGGCCAAGATGGCATGGCCGCGGTTCAGCAGTCCGCAGCAGATGTCGGATCTGGTGGCGTATTTGAATTCGGTGCAGTAGGGCGCGCGATTTTTGCGGCTGGCTCGAAGCCAGTCACACGTTTTGCCAAAAATTTCATCGGCCCGATACGGCCGCGCCGGGGCCGGCTCTTCAAAATGTCTCGCCCGGCCTCACCGGCTGCCGTAAAGCTTGCCGCCTGCGACCGGCCGCCGCTCACTAACTAACACTCCAACAAGCAGTTAGACATACGTCCTGGCACTGCGCAGCCAACCTAACAGCGGGTCCCGAGCTCCCGGTGCGCCAGCCAGAGCTCATGGCTCGGACGGCGTCGATCTTGCCCCTCCGAGTCACTCTGGTATCCCTGAATGGCAAAATCCGGCTGCTATATTGTGAGTGAAAAAGGAGCGCTTCACGTGGCACAAATAATTCCTCTCGGTTTTGTTACGGCAACTAATGCGGCTTTGACGGCAAATGTTCCGGCTCCGTCCGGACTTCCCCTGCGCTGCAACAAGGTTCTGGTACAGGCCTTCAAGACCGCGACCTCCAGCGATTCCGTCTTTGTCGGATTGAAAGGCCTGAACAAGACCACCGGCGCGGGAGTCATAGCGGTACTGCAGGCCGGCCAGTCGGTGGTGGTCGGAGACGAGCGCGATTCCAACGTGCTGGATCCGACCGCGTTCGCCGTGGACAGCTCGTCGGGCGCCGCGGTGGTCACGGGCATGCTCTACCAACGGTAGTCGCAATACTGTTCACTTTGGTGGGGCAGACCATCGCACTTCGTGGTCTGCCGCCTTCGGGGCGCGCTGGCAGACGACATAAAACGATCGTCTGCCTCACCCGAACATCATTAAGTGAACAGCATTGACGGTAGTCCGGATCGTCTGAAATCAGGGAGGCTCATTACATTATGAGAAGCATCGCTTTGTCAGTATTCGTGTGTGCGGTCACCGCGATTGCCGCGCCCGCGCAGATCATCGTTGGCGGTGGAGCAGTGAACGTGGGAATCCCAGCCGGCGCCACCATTTGGTCTGCCGCAGCCCCGCCGTTGAACACGGTCGGGGCAAATGGGGATTACTATCTCAATACCAGCACTTATTGCCTATATGGTCCGAAGGCCGCCGGGGTTTGGCCCTCCACCTGCGTTTCCTCGGTCCGTCAACTCGGATATGTTGCCGAGAACACGGGGAATAAGGGTACGGCGGGTGGTTATGCGCCGCTGGACGCAAATGCGCTCTTACCCGCGGCGAATCTGCCGGCCATCCCGGCGATCAACGGCACCAGCGTGCCCAGTAACAACGCATCGGACCAGACCGTCGTCACAACGGCCCCATCCGTGGGGGCGTGGGCGGCACTTCCGGCGTGCCCCGATACTGGCGGGAACCACCTCAACTATAGCTCGGTCACGCACGGATTCCTGTGCGGAAACACTGGCGGCACGGCCGGCAGCGTCTCTTTTGGCGGAGTAGGGTCCGGCACGAATTCCAGTGCGCTTTTGGTCGGTGGGAGCCTGGGCTATAGCGGCGCAGGTCAAGTCAATGCGAATCAACTCAGCGGCGTGTCTCTCGCCAGCCTTTCGACCGGGCTGCTCAAGATTACCACCGGTACCGGCGTACCCAGCGTGGCCGCGTCTTCCGATGTGACAAGTACCCTCGGATTCACCCCCGAAAATCCGGCTAACAAGGCCGCCGCTGGAGGATATGCCCCGCTGAATGCTTCCTCGCAAATCCCGCTGACGAACTTACCTACGATCCCTTACGCCCAGACCAGCGGCGTGCAAGCTTCTCTCGGATTTACGCCGGCGAGCTATCCGGGAGCGGGCATTCCCACTTCCACCGGCAGCGCGTGGGGGACTTCCTACACGGTTGGGACAGGCGCGGGGAACCTGGTACAGCTAAATGGCAGCAGCCAGCTCCCGGCGGTGAGCGCCGCGCTATTGACCAATTGGCCGACCTTCAACCAGAGCACTACGGGAACCGCCGCCGGGGTGAACGGCGTGTTACTGTCTGGGCTTGCCACCGGGCTGCTCAAAAACACCACCAGTACGGGCGCTCCGTCCGTTGCGGTCGATGGTACGGACTTTGTCTCCCCGGCAGCGTTGAATGGCGGTACGCTCCCGGCTAGCGTGACTACCGTTGCCACTACCAGTAACATTACATCGGGTGGCAACATCTACGCCAACAACGGCAGCTCCACGGCTGGATGCGTGCAATTTGGCGATTCCGGCCCGGTGCATACAACGGGTTTGTGCGCGCCGGCGTCCGGGGTGAACGTGCTTTGGAATCTGCCCGCGACCTCCGACTCCGACGGGCAGTCCCTGCTCGCCGACGGCAGCCACAACCTGTTGTGGTCCAGCTATTGGACCATGCCGCACCTGACCGGCCTGGTTACCTTCGCGCCGCCACCGGCAACGTCGGGTACTCCCACGCTGCTTACGGTAACGGCCCCGGCTCACACTATGTTGGCCGCCGGCACAGAGGCAAACGACCTTTACTTCAATTTGAACCGCACCGTGCAGTTCACCGGCGGGACCACCATCGCGAGTCAGCGCGCGGCGCTGTTCGCGTCTCCCGCATACTCATTCACATCGCCAACTACCATTTCAAACGCGGCTACCGTCGCCATCGCCGGCCCTCCCTCGGCGGGCACTAACGCTACCATCGCTACCGGCTTGGGACTTTGGGTGCAGACGAATGCGGTGGGCAGCGGGGTTACGACGGCCTATGGTGCCAGGTTCGATGCACCTACCGGAGCCACTAACAACTACTCTGCGTACCTCAACGGCACGGCAATCATGACCGGTGGGCTGGTCAAGAATACCGGGACCAATTCCACGTTTACGGTGGTAGCGGCATCGTCGCAAGCCACGGCGCTTCTTCAGATTCAGAACAGCTCCGCGGCCAACCAAGTCACGGTAGACAAGAATTTCAATGTGGCTGCGCCGGTCATCACTGGCACGCAAGCGGGGACTGCTCCCACACTGGCTTGCAACACCACCAACGAGACTGGCGCGGGCACTACCGGATCGCCAACGTGTACGCTTTCCGGCACCAGTTCGGATGTTAGCGGCCTCATTACTTTAACCACGGGCGGCGCCCCCGCGGCCGGGGCCAAGCTGCTTGCGTTCACCTTCGGGAACACTCACACGGCCGCTCCCGGGGCATGCCACATACAGCAAGTCGGCTCGCCAATAACTACGATTGCGCAGACTCCGTACATGACCGCTGCTGGTATTCCCACGGCAACCGCCTGGTTTATCTATAGCGGATCGACGGCACTGGCCGCGACGACGACTTACTATTTGTCATACATCTGCATATGAGGCGATGAAGATGAAGAGACTCTTATTACTCGCTCTGGTGGTGGTGGGCGCGGCCTGCGGGCAGTGTACGCTGTGGAATCAGACCGGTTGTGGCTCCGTTTACGCCGGTACTCCCAACCCCACCCTGGCTTCGTTTCTGTCCAACGCCTGGGCTAACTTCCGGGCCATTAATGCCGCGACGGCGGGTTTGCCGCAACCGAAGATCACAGTGACCGCGCAGAGTTGGCCATGCCTGGGTTCCGCGCTGGCGACTTCAGTCCCGCTGTTTGGGCCGCACTGCGTCGAATACTCGAACCTGCTGAAAAGCGCCGGTGTGACCGTGCAGGATTTCAATATTTGGCAGTTGGCCATGGCGTCGTCCGCGGAGTACCAAGCCGAGGGGATCGCCGGGCAGTTCAACATTGCGGGAGATTGCGTCGGCAACGCCGGAGCGCCGTATCTGGCCCTCAACCAAACGCCTGGAACTGGCAGCGGTCCGCACTGCATGGCGCTGCACTACTATGACCTGACCTTCGCCAACATGGCGGCCAACGGGATGACATTGAGGGCCGGAGATCCGCAGATGACGGACGATCTGATCGCATGCGGTCTCACTCCGGGAGGCACCCTCGCCAGCCCAACGATCGCGATCGCGCAGTACCAAAGCTGCATTACTTCGCTGCACAAAGCGGAGATCGCCCGCTGGCCCGGCATCACCGCGTTCCAGGTCATCGAAGAACCCACCGCGGGTATGGTTAACGAGCAGGTGTTCAGCGTGGCGGACGTGAGTGCGTTTATCCAGAATGAATCCGCCGCGCTTAAAGCCATCAATAACAACGGGCTGATGATTGGGGCAGCTGGCACGGGTATGAGTTGGCCCCAGCAATACGACAATGCGTATTGGGCGGATTGGACAAACAAATCGGGGAGCACCTATTCTGCTTTGGACTTTTACGTAGTGGACCTGTTCTCGGCGAGTTGCGACTTGAGCACCGCTAACACCATGTTTCCAGGGCAGCTCTATTATGCCGCGGAACTGGCCAATTGGGTCGGCCCGTTCAGCGCCAACCCGGCCAACAAACAGTGGGGCTATATCACGGCCGCGAAGGCCGCCGGAAAGCCTGTGCGCATTGGTCAATCGGATGCGCCGATGTGGTGTCCCCAGGGCGCGATAGCGTTTCAGCCGAACGACTTCCTGGGCCAGTACGACATCGTCTGGGACACCAGCGGCATGTTCAATACGTGGCTGGCAACCATGGTTCCTTGGGCCAGCGCCAACGGGGTGCAGTCGTTTGCGGTCTTTTTTTCGGCGCCGTTGTTCTACTACTCGTCGAATCAGAGCGACGATAATGAAGCCACCGAGGCCGCCGCCGCGGCCATGGCGAACCTGGCGGCTACGGATTCGGCGGCGACCTACAAGATGCTGGGGAAGTGGTTCGCGGAGTCCCTGGAAGGCAATGCCCACCTGAGCGGCAACGTTCACATGGGACGGTGAGAAAGGGCGTCTGATCCGATCCTCCAGCCCGTTGTAAAATAAACTAGGATGACCGATATCGACACCGACACACGAGAACAGCAGGAAGGCCGGCCGTTCCCCCTTCCGCCCGCCTCCTTCGAATTCCTGGCCGAATCCCTCCGCCTGCAGGCCGAAATGCAACTGGGATTGATGCGTCTCGGCCCAGAAGAGCACCCTCCGGCCGATCTGGACCTTGCCCGCCACACCATCGATCTCATGGCCATGCTCCAGGAAAAGACGCGCGGCAACCTCACCCTGGAAGAACAACGGCTGCTGGAGAATTCGCTCACCTTACTGCGGTTCCGCTACGTGCAAGTGGCCGACGAAGCCAAGAAGAAGACTGCCTGAATGGCGGAGTGTGCCGTCAGGATCACCGTACTTGGCTCCGGCACCAGCACCGGTGTGCCGACCATCGGCTGCCATTGCGACGTATGCACTTCCGCCGATCCGCGGGACAAGCGCCTGCGCCCGTCCATCCTGGTGAGTTACGGCGGCCACCATGTGCTGATCGACGCCACGCCGGATTTTCGCGCGCAGGCCCTTCGCACGGGTTTCGAACGCTTGGACGCCATCCTGTTCACCCACGAGCATGCCGACCATATCATGGGCCTGGACGATGTGCGGCCCTTCAATTTTCATCAGCGGGCCCGCATTCCTATCTACGCCTCGGAACGCACCATGGCCGCCATCCACGCCGCGTTCCGCTACGTCTTCGACGGCGACGAAAAGGGCACAGCCATTCCGCAACTGGACTCCCACACGCTGAACGGGGCCTCGTTCGACCTGTTCGGCCTGGAATTCACGCCCATCCCGCTACTGCACGGTAAGGCCGCGATCTACGGCTTCCGCTTCGGCAATGCCGCTTATCTCACCGACCACAGCGAGATTCCCGAGGACTCTCTCGACCGGTTGCGCGGCCTGGATGTGCTCTTCCTCGACGCGCTGCGTTACAAGCCGCATCCCACGCATTCCACCGTGGACCGTTCCATCGCGACGGCCGGCCGTCTCGCGGCCAGGCGCGTCTTCTTCACCCACATCTGCCACGACCTGGCGCACGCGCGCACCGAGGCGCGCCTGCCACCGCACATCCGCCTGGCCTATGACGGGCTCGAAATCGAAGTGGAGGGCGCGCGTGCCTAGCCGGCTGTTGTGGGGCAGGCTCCCAGCCTGCGCGGGTCCCCCGGACCCGCTCTTTGTTCGAAAGATCGAGCCGCTGTCAAGCGAAGGTGGCGGCCTGGGAGGCGCGGCGTAGGCTCCATGCGTGTCTATCGCAGTCTCGACGAAGCCCCTCCGGATTTCGGTCCCTCGGCTCTGGCCATCGGCAATTTCGATGGCGTGCATGCCGGACACCGCAGAATTCTGCGACGCGTGAAGGAAGTCGCCTTGGAGCGCGGGCTCAAAGCCTCCGCGCTGACCTTCAACCCGCATCCGAGCAAAGTGGTGGCTCCCGCGCGGGCGCCCCGCCTGATGAACTCGCCCGTCGAGCGCTGTGCGCTGATGCAGGACGAGGGCATCCAGCAGGTGTTCATCATGCCGTTTGACCTGCACGTGGCGCGTCTCACCCCCGAGCAGTTCGTCGAGCAGGTGCTGGTGCGAAAGTTGGGCGTGCGCGCCGTGGTGCTGGGTCACGATTTCTGCTTCGGCTACAAGCAGGCTGGCAACGTGCGCGTGCTCGGTGAATTGGGCCGCAAATACGGATTCACCACGGAAGAGGTCAAAGCCGTGACTGTGCGCGGCCGGCTGGTGAGCAGCACGGGGCTGCGGCAATTGATTGAAGCAGGCCGGGTCTCGCAGGCGGCGCGCTGGCTGGAGCGGCCATACGCGCTGGAGGGCGAAGTGGTGGCCGGCCGCGGCGTGGGATCGAAACAAACCGTGCCCACGCTGAATCTGGCGGCGAACACCGAAGTGCTGCCGGCTACCGGCGTCTACGTCACGCGCACACACTCGCTCGACGGCCGGCGCGCGTGGTCGTCGGTGACCAACGTCGGCTACCGGCCCACGTTTGGCGACAGCCCGGAGATTTCCATCGAGACTTTTCTGCTGGAGCCGCTCGACGGAGACACCCCGCGCCATATCCGCGTGGAGTTCCTGTGGCGCGTGCGCGACGAGCGTCAGTTCCCGGACCCGCAAGCGCTGAAACAGCAGATTCTGCGCGATGTAGGAGTAGCCCAGGCCTATTTCCGGCGCCGGAAGAAATGGACAAGCCGGTCGGATTCTCCGGTCGATTCGCCCCGCAATATGTCATAATAGAGTGTAACGATTCATTATTTGCCCCTGTACGGCAACTATCGCGTTACCACTTTATTCCCCAATTGAAGGAGATCACTAATGAAAATGTCCGAGGGTAAGTTAAAACACCTGAAGGCGCTCTCAAACCACGCCGGCGTCATCGCCGCGGCGGCCATGGATCAGCGCGGAAGCTTGCAGAAGTCCCTGGCATCGGCGCGCGGCGTGGATAAGAAAGAGATCACCCACGAAATGATGAGCGAGTTCAAGACTGCCGTCACCAAGGTGCTGACACCGCATGCCAGCGCTATCCTGCTCGACCCCGAATTCGGCCTGGAAGCGCGCCTCGCGCGCAGCAAGAACGCCGGCCTGCTGCTGGCCTATGAGTTGAGCGGATACGACAACACCCAGCCCGGCCGCCTGCCCGACCTGCTGCCCCACGTTTCAGTGAAGCGCATCGTGGATTGGGGCGCGGATGCCGTCAAGATCCTGATCTACTACACGCCCTTCGAGGACGCCAAGATCAACGACATCAAGCACGCCTTCATCGAGCGCATCGGCGCGGAGTGCCAGACTTACGATATCCCGTTCTTCCTGGAGTTTGTGGGCTACGATCCCAAGGGCGGCGACGAGAAGGGCTTCGAGTACGCCAAGGCCAAACCCGAGATCGTCAAGAAGAGCATGGAGGAGTTCTCCAAGCCGCAGTATTTCGTGGATGTGCTGAAGGTGGAAGTGCCCATCAACGCCGAGTTCGTTGAAGGCAGCGCAGTATATAAAGGACAAACCGCCTATACCCAGGCGGAAGCCAAGGCGCATTTCCGGACGGCCGCTGAGATCGCCAAGAAGCCCTTCATCTATTTAAGCGCGGGCGTCAGCAACGCCCAGTTCGTGGAATCGCTGCGCATGGCCACCGAAGCCGGCACGGATTTCTCCGGCGTACTCTGCGGCCGCGCCACCTGGAAAGAAGGCATCCCGGTGTACGCCAAGAGCGGCGTCAAAGCGCTGGAAGATTGGCTGTCTAAGGAAGGCGTGAAGAACATCAACGCCGTGAACGACGCCATCAAGTCGGCCACGCCGTGGTACGCCAAGCTGGGCGCGCCGGTTCCGGCATAGTTCCTGTTCTTGTGGGGTAGCCTGCCGCCCTGTGGGGCAGGCCCTCGGCCTGCGGCGGCCTCTCAGGCCGCCCGCACGCGTTTCGTGCAAGTTCTCCAGGACCCGCTTCGCGCCCCACCCTTGATGTTCCGTCGGCGGAGCATCCGCTACGCCCCGCGCACCCCCCTGCGCATCTCCGACATCCTCCACGCCGTCCTGTACCCGAGGCCACTTGGGTGTTCGAGAGGGCGATCAAACCCTGTCGCATTTGTGCAAGACTTTTCCTCCTGAACTCCTAATATCAGGGCAGGAGTCTAATGCGCGCGGTCCGCCACCTGCCGAAGGCAACACGCTCGATCCCACCGAGTGGCCGGCCCTTCGAACCCAGGCCCATCGGATGCTAAACGACATCCTCGATTACGTCGAAAACATCCGCGAACGTCCCGTCTGGCAGCCGATTCCCGACGATGTCCGTTCCCGCTTCCGCAGCGATCTTCCCGAGGCGCCGTCCGATCTGGCCTCCGTTCACCGGGAATTCATGCGCGACATCCTGCCTTTCACCACCGGCAATGTGCATCCCGGTTTCATGGGTTGGGTGCATGGAGGCGGCACTCCCGTAGGCGTGTTGGCGGAGATGCTCGCAGCCGGGCTGAACGCCAATCTGGGAGGACGCGACCACGCTCCTATCGAGGTGGAGCGCCAGATTGTCCGCTGGATGCAGCGCATCTTCGACTTTCCGGAAAGCGCGACCGGTCTGTTTGTCACCGGAACCTCGATGGCCAACCTCATCGGCGTCTTGATTGCCCGCGATGCCGAGCTGGGATTCGAGGTGCGCTGCGCGGGCGTCGCCGCCAGTTCGAAACGGCTCGTGGCGTACACCTCGGTCGAGGCCCACAACTGTATCGGGAAAGCCATGGACATTTCCGGCATCGGCAGCGATGCGCTCCGCCTGATTCCAGTAGACGAGCGCCATCGGATCGATCTGAACGCCGTGGAGAAAGCCATCGAGGCGGATCGCCGCGCGGGCTTCACGCCGTTCCTGGCGGTGGGAACCGCCGGCACTGTCGATACCGGGGCCATCGACAACCTCGACGCGCTGGCCGGCATCTGCCATTGCGAACGGCTCTGGTTCCACGTGGACGGCGCCTGTGGCGCGCTGGCGATTCTGGCTCCGGATCTGGCGCCGCGGCTCAAGGGCATCGAGTGCGCGGACTCGCGGGCTTTCGATTTTCATAAGTGGGGCCAGGTGCCTTATGACGCCGGATTCATTCTGGTGCGCGACGGCGAGCTGCATCGCAAGACCTTCGCCGTCCCGGCTGCTTATTTGAGAAAGGAGCTGCGCGGCCTGGCTGCGGGCGCGCCTTGGCCCTGCGATTACGGGCCGGATCTTTCGCGCGGTTTCCGGGCGCTCAAGACCTGGTTCACCCTCAAGGTGTATGGCACAGCGGCGCTGGGATCGGTCATTTCGCGCACCTGCGCCCTTGCCCGTTATTTGGAAAACCGGATCGCCGAAACGCCGGAATTGGAGTTGTTGGCCCCGGTGGAACTCAACGTGGTCTGTTTCCGTTATCGCGCGGAGGAGGCCCAGCGCATCAATTCCAGGATCGTCGTCGAACTCCAGGAGTCCGGGCTTGTGGCGCCGTCCACTACCATCGTCGGCGGGCGCTTGGCGATTCGCGCGGCCGTTGTAAATCACCGGACCGGCGCTCGCGAGATCGACCTTTTGGTGGAAAAGACCGTGGCACTGGGACGCGCCATCGAAACCAATGCCAAAGCCAGCGCGGATTGGCCGCCGCACCGCGCGCGGGAGTCCGCCCTGCGCGATCTCAACGCCCGCATCGCGTCCGATCCCGGCGCGGTGAGTCCGCGATTTGAGCGCGCCTGTTTACTCGCCGAAATGGGCCGGACTCCCGAAGCCAGAGACGCGTATCTCGATCTGCTGGCGCGCGAGCCCTCGCACCGCCTGGCGTTGAACAATCTGGGCACGGTGCTGCATTCCGCCGGACATCGAACCGCTGCCCGCACGGCCTACGCGGAAGCCGTGGCGCGCCATCCCGGCGATCCCATGAGCCACGTGAATCTGGGCAACGTCCTCCACGAAAGCGGCGACTTCTCCTCCGCCCGCGAGCACTATGAAACCGCTCTCCGCCTCGACCCCGGCCATGCGGAAGCGCATCAAGGACTCGCGAATGTGCTGGCCGAACTCGGCGACGAAGAGCGGGCTCAATGGCACCGGCGCAAAGCTTTCGAGGGCCGCCCCGCTTTAGAGCTGCCGTATCGTGGAGCGGCGCCGCCGGTGTCTTTGCTGTTGCTGGTTTCGTCGCGGGGCGGCAACATACCGACTCGAAACTTGCTGGACGACCGCGTCTTTCAAATCTTCGTGGTGCTGCCCGAGTTCTTCGATCCCAAAGTGCCGTTGCCGCCGCATCAAGTGGTGTTCAATGCCATCGGCGATGCCGACCGAGCCGCGCCCGCGCTGGCTGCCGCGCAATCCGTCGTAGCTCTTACCGCGGCGCGGGTGATCAATCAGCCTGCGGCGGTGCTGGCCACGGGACGCGCCGATCATGCGCGGCTTTCGCGCCTGCCGGGCGTGGTGGCGCCGGCCACCGTCAGTCTGCCCCGGGAACTGCTCTCCTCCCCGGACGCCGCGGCCACGGTGGCGCGCCACGGCTTCCGCTACCCGCTGCTGTTGCGCACGCCCGGTTTTCACACCGGACGTCATTTTCTGCTGGTAGAAAATCCGGCCGCGCTGGCCGCGGCGGTGGCGGCGCTGCCCGGAAGGGAGTTGACGGTCATCGAGTTCCTCAACGCCCGCGCCGCCGATGGAAAGGTGCGCAAGTATCGCGTGATGATGATCGGCGGCGAACTCTATCCGCTGCACGTGGCCATTTCCAGCCATTGGAAGATCCACTATTTCACCGCCGACATGGCGGAACGGGCGGACCATCGCGCCGAGGACGCCAGGTTTCTGGAGAATATACCGGAGGTGCTCGGACCGCGCGCCATGGAGGCGCTCGCCCACATTCAAGCCACACTCGGCCTGGACTATGCCGGCATCGATTTCGGCTTGAGCGCCACCGGGGATCTTTTGCTCTTCGAAGCCAATGCCACCATGGTGGTCAATCCGCCCGAGCCCGGCGAACGGTGGGCCTACCGCCGCCCGGCTGTCGAACGGATCTTCGCCGCCGTGCACATTATGCTGACAGGATAATCGCCGTGGGGCAGGCCCTCGGCCTGCGGCGGCCTCTCAGGCCGCCTGCTGGACCCGGTCTGAAAACCCGTGGCAAAATGAAGACCGTGAAGATGCTCAGGTACATAGAGCTAAAGAGTGGGTACTCGGACAATGGCCCGGCGTGGATCGGCTTTGTGACTCCATCCAGAGCCGGCAGGACGCTCTACTTCAACAAACACGCCATTGGGCCGGGTCGGGCAAAGTGGTCGTCGAGGCCACAGCGCTTTCCGAATACCTCGAAACCATCGGAGTCGGATCCTTGGACTCATCACGGTACGAAATGACCCATTCCATTGTGGCGACCGACATAGAGAAGCTTCACAGGTGGAGCAACACAACGCTCGAACAAAGACAGAGTCTGCCCCCCTCCCCTCGGTAATCCCTCACTCGCCGAACACGAACCGCAGCGCCAACCCCATCGCCATGACGACCCCGCCGGCGACCGCCCACAGCGCGAAACCGGCGGGCTCCAGCACGCCTTGAATGCCGGACCAGTTCACCGCGCAAAGCACGATCGTCGTGACCACCGCCACCACCAGCGATAGCCATTGCGCGATGGCGATCGGACGGGCCACGCGCGCCTGCGCGTCCTGCTTCTCCAGCAATTGCGCCCGCCACCAAATGAGCGCGGGGTCTGGCAGTGTGCCTGCGCTGCGGGAAAGTTCGACTAGCCGGCTCATCCAGGCCGCGGCTTCAGGCTCGTTCACGGCTGCACCTCGCTAAGACCATTCTGCCTCAGAATACGCTCCAGATTGTGGCGCGCCCGGAAGAGCAGCACGCGCACGCTCTTCTCTTTCAGGTCCAGCGTCCCGGCGATTTCGTCATGCGCGTATCCTTCCACGTATGCCAGCCACAACAGCGCCCGCTCCCGCGGTTTCAGCTTCTGGAAGCAGCGCGTGACATCGCCGGTCCCGGCGGCCGGCGGCGCCTCTTCGCGGAACCGGAACTTGAGCGACCACAACCGCTCGCGCCTTTGCCTCCGCCACCGGTCGTAGATCGCCGCGGTCGCAGTCTTGTAAAGATAGGCCTTCATTGCCGCGCGGTCTTCCGCCGCCGGCTTGGCGCGCAGGAAGCGCAGATACGCCTCCTGCAGCAGATCGTCCGCCGCCTCCCCGTCTCCCGAGACGCGCCGGATGTAGCCGCGCAAAGCCGACGCTGTTTCGTTATAGAACGCCGTGAACTCGCCCTGGTCCATCGGCGTTTCACGGTTGGGTATCGCCGGTGCGCTCGGTTGCGCCCAGGGTTCTCGATAGACGGTGCGAGACCGCGGCCGAAACCAGGAAGCCGATTCCGAGACATAAGAGAATCACGCCGATCACCAGCAGCGGGTTCTCCCGCGAAGCGTAGTACCAGTTCAGGCCCAGGCAGCCCGCCCCCACGATCACCAGGATGATCCCCCGATGCGTCGAGCGCAGAATCCCGCTGGCCGGTTCCTCGCGGTCGCTCGAGATGCGGTCCACGAACTGCGCACCGCTGGGCGTTTGCAGGAACTCGACCACCTCGCTTGCCGAACTGAATTTATCCAGCAACCGGCCGTGCAGTTCGCTCTGCGCTTTGATCCTCCGCTGCCGTTTGGCCGTATCGGCGGCCAGGTAGATCACCCACCCTATCGTGGCAAACAGAGCCAGGAGCACCAGCATGATTGAAGCATGTTCAGCGTCCATTTGAATCCTCCTCGTTGGCTAAAACGCTGGAGGCTTCTTCCGGTTAACAGGCGGCGGCGCGTATTTGAAGAACAGTGTCACGTCCACGATGTGCGTCTTATCGTCGATCTTGATCTCCGGCCGGGTCTCGCCCAGGTTGTCGAAGAGGCCTTCCTCGTGCACGTGGCGCAGAAAGTAATCCGGATATTCGGGATTGTAGGGCGTGCCTTCCTTGTGCGTCCACATCTTCCGGATCGCGGACTCGCCATTGAGGTCCAAGCCCTCAATGTGCAGCGTCCCAAACACGAACTGCGGACCCTCGTCGATGTGCAGCGTCAGGTTCACGATCTTCTTGGCATCGTCGATCTTACGCACGATTTGCACGTCGTTCCGCATGTAGCCTTCGTGCGCCAGCACCTTCTTGATGCGGTCCACGCCCTTGCCGACCTCGTCGAAATCGGCCAGATCGCCGCTCTTGAACTTCCCGGTTTTCAGCAATCGCACCGGCTCGAAGTGCGGCGCGCCTTCGATGCGCACGCTGCCCAGATCGTAGGTCCCGCCTTCGTCCACCGTCACCTTCACGGCCAGGCCCTGCACGTCCGTCGCTTTCTCTACCGTCACCTTGGTGAATGCCACACGAATCCGCCCGCGCGCATCGTACAAGGGCCGAATGCTGGAGTCCAGGCACTGGCGGAAGGCCTCCTCTTTGTACGGCAAGCCCACTGCCACCTCGGCAATGGTGTTCTGCAGCTTGGATGTCGGGATTACCTGGTTGCCTTCGAACGCGACCTCCGCCACCGCCGGATCCAACCGCGCCGGCCGGAACAGGATCACGAACTCGTTAGGCGCCACCGGCGCGACCTTGGCGATCACCTTGTCCTTGCTGTCGTGCGCCGTCATATATTCCTGGACCCACTGTTTGTACCGCTCCAGCACCGCCTTGGTAGCGGCCAACCGCGGGGCGAACAGCGGGTCCTTGCCCCGCAGGTACTCCGTGAGATCCTTTTCCGGTACACCCAGATCGTCAAAACGAATGGGATAGGCCGGCTGCGCCTCCACCACCTGGAACGACGCCGCATAACCGTTCTTATCGCCGCCGGGCGCAAACTTGTAGCCCACCGTTTCGAACATGCCGGTGGCCACCAGCCGGTCGCGCGCCGCTTCGAATTCCGGTTTGCCCGCAAGTTGCCCAATCTTCAAGCCGGCCACGGCCAGAATCTGGGCTGGCGTGTAGTTGTGGCTCCCTTCCACCTTCAGGCTTTCGATGGGCCACTGGTGCTTCTGGACAGGCTGCGTGGCGGTCTTCTTGGCGCGGCTGGTCTGCGCGAAGGCGGCAGGAATCCCTGCGCCCCATCCGCACATCAGGAATATCAAAAGCCAGATCATATCTTTATTACAACACCTACAATACCGCTGCCTTCGGTAGTGGGTCAGTTTGCAATTGGAGGGCGGGCAATTCTGCCCGCAGCCGGCTTTCAGCCGGCTCTGGCCGCCTAAAAAGGCGGCTGCGGCCAAGATTGGCCGCCCTCCAAGGCGATGCTACGCAAATTGACCCACTACCCTGCCTTCCGTTAACAGTACTGGCGGGCTGGTGCTGGCAACCGCATCCGCTATAATAGGAAGGTCCACACTGAGAGGAATTGTGTCCCTTCGTACCTTTTTTCGTCTTTTCACGCATATTCAAATGATGCCCATCCTCGAAAGCGGCGAGGAAACGCTGGTCGGCGGGCAGGCCGTGATTGAGGGCGTCATGATGCGCGCCCCGCACAGCTACTGTGTCGCTGTCCGCAAGCCGTCGGGCGAGATCGTCACCGAGGAAAAGCCGCTGGCGCGCATGTCCGAGAAGTACCGCATCTTCAAATACCCGGTCCTGCGCGGCGTCGGCACGCTCTGTCAGGCGATGTCCCTGGGTCTGCGGGCGCTGAAGTTCTCGGCCAACTCCATGCTGGAGACCGAATCGCCCAAAGCCGAACCCAAGGAGATCCCCAACTGGGCCATCAGTTTGAACCTGCTCTTCTCCTTCGCGTTTTTCATTTTCCTCTATAAGTTCATACCGCTGTACGCCGTCACCGCCCTCGGGAAATGGTACCCGCTGCTGAAAGGCCGCATCGCTTTCAACGCCACCGATGGCTTCATCCGCATCGCCATTTTCCTGGCATTTCTGTTCTTGATTTCGCGCATGAAAGACATCCACCGCGTCTTCGAGTATCACGGCGCAGAACATAAGGTGGTGTTCAACTTCGAATCCGGCAAACCGGTCAACGTGGAAAACGCGCAGGCGTTCACTACTTTCCATCCCCGCTGCGGCACCAGTTTCCTGATGGTGGTGATGGTCGTCTCCATGGTGGTTTACACGCTGATTCCGTTCTCCGGCTTCGGCATGAAACTGCTCAGCCGCGTCGTTCTGCTGCCCTTCATCGCGGGCATCAGTTACGAGTTGATCCGCTTCGCCGCCAAGCGCCGCGGATCGTTCCTGGCCACCCTCACCGCCCCCGGCCTGTGGCTTCAGCGCATCACCACCAAGCCGCCGTCCGACGAGCAGGCCGCCGTGGCCATACACGCGCTCCAGGGCGCCATGGCCCTTGAAGAAGCCCAGGGCGGCGAGCTGATCATCGCCTAAAGATGGCTTAACCTCCATGCAATTCGTTCCCAAGCTCCAGCAGATCGAGGTGCGCTTCGAAGACCTCACGCGCCAACTGGCGGATCCCGCGCTGATCGCCGATGCCGCCGAGTATCGCAAAGCCGCCAAGGCGCGCAGCGACATCGCCGAAGTGGTCGACAAGTATCGCGAATGGAAGAAAGCCGCCAGCGAATACGATCAGGCGCGCGGGATGTTGCAGGATGCGGATCCGGACCTGCGGCAAATGGCCGCCGACGAAGCCGCGCGGCTGGAGCCCGAACTGGCGCGCATCGAGGCGGAAATCAAAATCCTGCTGCTGCCCAAGGATCCCAACGACGAGAAGAACGTGGTGCTCGAAATCCGCGCCGGCACGGGCGGCGACGAAGCCACGTTGTTCGCCGCGGAGATTTTCCGCATGTACTCCCGCTACGCCGAAGCCGAGCGCTGGCGCATCGAAGTCACCTCCGCCAGCGATTCGGCGGCGGGCGGATTGAAGGAAGTCATCGCGCTGGTGAGTGGCGACCGCGTCTACAGCAAGCTGAAATACGAGAGCGGCGTGCATCGCGTGCAGCGCGTGCCGGTCACCGAGCAGCAGGGCCGCGTGCATACTTCCGCCATTACCGTGGCGGTGCTACCCGAAGCCGACGAAGTGGAAGTGAAGCTCGATCCCAAGGACATCCGCATCGATACGTTCTGCTCGTCCGGTCCGGGCGGACAGTCGGTCAACACTACGTATTCGGCGGTGCGCATCACGCACCTGCCCACCGGTCTGATCGTCTCCTGCCAGGACGAAAAGTCGCAAATCAAGAACCGCGCCAAGGCCGAGCGCGTGCTGCGCTCCCGGCTCTACGAAATGGAGCTGGAAAAGCAGCAGGCCGCCCTTGGCGCGGAGCGGCGCAGCATGGTGGGCACCGGCGACCGCAGCGAGAAAATCCGCACCTACAACTTCCCGCAAAACCGCGTCACCGACCACCGCATCGGCCTCACGTTGCACCAATTGGACATGGTGATGGAAGGCCGGCTGGACCCCATCTTCGACGCGCTGACCACTTACTACCAGGCCGAGAAGCTCAAGGAAGAAGGCGACGCGGGCGGAGTCGCGGCCTAACCCGCATGACCGTCCGAACCGCGTTGCTCCAGGGCGCTAAGCTCCTGGACGACGCCACTGTGGGCGTGCCGCGGCTCACCGCCGAAGTGCTGCTGGCGCATGCCTTGCATCGCGACCGCGCATACCTGTTCGGCCATCCCGAGCACGAACTCTCGGAGCTCGAATGGCTGCACTATGGCCGCTACTTGCACGAGCGCATGGAGGGCAAGCCCACCCAGTACATCACCGGCTGCCAGGAGTTCTACGGCCGCGACTTCCGCGTCACGCCGGACGTGTTGATCCCGCGCCCTGAAACCGAACACGTGGTGGAAACCGCCCTGCGTCTGGCGTCACGGGCCGACCGCATTCTGGACGTGGGTTGCGGCTCCGGCTGTCTGGCCGTCACGCTGCGTCTGGAAAGGGGAGCAGCCGTGTGGGCCACGGATATCTCGCTGGCTGCCATCCGCGTGGCCGTGGGGAACGCGCAGCGCCTCCGCGCGCCAGTATCGTTTGTCGCGTGCGACCTGATGTCCGCTTTCGCCGATTCGTCGATGGACCTGATCGTTTCCAACCCGCCCTATGTCCCGCTGGGCGACCAAGCCGGCCTGCAGCGCGAAGTGCGCGATTGGGAGCCGCACCAGGCGCTGTTCGCCGGACCCACCGGCCTGGAAATCTACGAACGGCTGGTGCGCGATGCCGAACGAGTCCTCGGTCCCGGGGGGTGGCTAGTGATGGAACTGGGATTCAACACTAGCGGACGCGTCGCCGCGATGTTCTCCAGCCGCTGGCAGAATCTCGAAGCGGCGCCGGACCTGGCCGGCATCCCGCGCGTGATCGCCGCACGGCTTACTGAAATTGGAACCAGTTGACGTTCGAGATGCTGGCCGTCGAGCCGCCAAAGACGACATACAAGTCATGCACGCCCGAAGCGCCGGACACCGTTGCGGTAACGTTCGTCCAGGTTTGCCAGCCTCCTGTAACCGGCAAGTTGACGGTGGCAATCGGCGAACTGGTCATGCTGTCTAAGTAGAACGTGGCCGTTCCGCCGTTGCCGGCGCTCGCCGTGCGCACATTGACCTGGCTAACCGCAGTGCCGAAGTCGATGTTCTTGTAAACGGCATAGGCGCCAGGAGAGATGTAACCCAGATCGTATGCGCCGGTCGCATCGCCCGTAGTCTCGGTTTCCAGCCCTGATTCGCTGGAGAAGCTGGAGCCCTGAATCTGGGCCGTAGCCGCCAGCGGGGGTGTGCTGCCGCTCACCGTGCCCGTCCACGCGAACGTAGCGGCGGCGGCGCCCGGCAGGGTGTACGGAAACGACTGCTTGCCCCACTGCACGTTAAAGGTCTGGCTGTTACTGGAGCTGTTGAAAACAACCAACGCCGTCGAGCCGTCCGGATTCTGGAATGCCACGCTGCAGATAGCCGGCGTGTTGCTGGAGTATACGCGCACGGCGCCGGGCAATACGTATTTGCTGTACTGGCCGAGCGTGTAGAACTCGGTGCCTTTGGTGACCGCGCCGGTCTGGCTGTTGACCGTCACAATCGGCGTGCACGTATTGCACCCTCCCAGGCCAGGGACGTTCTGCGTAAGGTTCGGACCCAGGTTCTCGTTCAGAGCCAGACTCCACTTTACATAGGACTTGGCGGAGTTGCGCAGCACCTGGGTGATCTCCAGAAAGTCGGAAGTGAATTGATCGGCGATCCATGTCCCGCCGGAGTGTTCGGTCTCCCATGTGCCCAGGCTCGGGAATTCGTTCTGCACAAGTTGCTGCGCGCCGGGCGCGCCTCCATAGCCATGCCAGGCCGTGCCGGCCACCTGCGTCAATTGCTGAGCCGTCAGGCCTCCCAAAACAGACTCCGGATAAGTCGGTGTATCCCAGTTGTGGTCGTACACAAGCACCTTGGTGGAGATGTTGTTGGCCGTCAGCGCGGGCAGGACATAGTTCTGCAGTAAGGTTAGCTGAGTGCTGGAACTCATTCCCATACTCGGATAACCCGTCGTGATGTTCAGCGGTTCGTTTTGCAGCGTAATGTAATCGATGGGTACGCCGGCTGCCTGGTATGCCTGAATGTACTTGACGAAGTAGTTTGCGAACGCTGTCTCATTTGCGGCAGTCATCAGCAGCGTTCCGCCCATCATGGAAACCGGGTTCATGTTCATGGAGGTTGGATCCTTCATCCACCCCGGCGGGCTCCAGGGATTGGCCATGAGCTTCATCTGGGGATTCAGCCTTTTGGTTTGCTGTATCAGTGGCAGGATGTAAGCCTGATCGTGGGCGATCGAGAAGTTCGTCAGGCTCGGATCTGTTTCGCCTACCGTCATATCGTCGAACGAATAGACAGACAGCGCGATGTCCGATGCGCCCATGGGAATGCGCATGAAGCTGAGGCCGATGCCATCGCCATCGCGCGTGAATAGATCGTTGAGAGTTCCAGCGAGCGCCGTCGAAGGCTCCACCTTCATGAGCAAATAGGCGGCCGAATCCGTAAATGCCGCGCCAAAACCTTCGATGGACTGATACTGCTGCGTCGGATCGACGACGATTGTGTTGGTATCCGCGTCCGCCGCGCTCGCGGCGAAGTTGACGGTGGGCTGAGCGGCCAAAAGGTCGCTTTGGTCATGCGTGCTCAGGGCCACAGAGACCGCGGAGGCGGACCCTGTAATGGTGCCCGTTTGGAAAGTTCCGGCAACCTGCAGACTGGACTGCGCGGCGGAGTTGCCCAGATACACGGTGTACGTGCCGGACGCCATAAGCCAACTGTTCGAGGTGGTGTCCCAATACGACAGCGGATGCGAAGAATCGTTCTCATCCACTTCCACGGTCACGCTCTGCTGCTGGCCGGGCGTTAGCGAAACCTTCTGCCATCCCACCAGGCGCTTAGGCGGTTCGTTCGCGCTGGCCGGCAGCGCCAGGTAGACTTGCGCCACTTCCGCGCCAGTCACCATGCCCGTGTTCGTGAGATTGAACGTCACTTGGATGTTGGGATTGCTTGCAGTCAGATTGTTTACCAGCGCCACGTTGGAGAACTGGAAGGTGGTGTACGACAGTCCGAAGCCGAAAGGAAATTCCGGGGTGTAGTCTTGGGAGTCGTACCATTTGTAGCCAACCAGCAAGCCTTCGGAATAGTCCGTCTCAAAGGGCGAGGTGGCGTAAGGCGAACCTGGAATCACCGGGCGCGGCAAATCGTTCACGCTGGCGGGAAACGTGATCGGCAGTTTGCCCGAAGGGTTCACGCTGCCGAACAGGATATTGGCGATCGCCTGCCCGCCTCTGATGCCGGGGAACCAGGCCTCCAGCACCGCGCTCACGCTGCCCAGCCAGGGCATGATTTGCGCGCCGCCGTTTTCCATCACCACGATGGTGTGTGGATTGGCCACCGCCACCGCCGCCACCAGCGCGTCTTGGTCGATGGGCGTCGCGTGGATGACGTCGGTGAAATTCAGGCTGGGCATGTCCATCCCTTCGCTGGTCCACTGGCTGACGAAAACGATCGCCACGCTGGAGGAAGCGGCCAGCGAGGCCGCTGTGGTGGCATTGGTTCCATCGTTGTATGCCACCGCCGCGTTGGGCGCCGCGGCCCGGATCGCCTGCAGCGGCGAAGACGGGTCCCAGATCACCTGTGACCAGCCGGGCAGCGCCGGATAGCCTTCGGTTAGCGCCACGCCCTCGGTGGGATGCACCTGCGCCGAACCGCCGCCGGAGAGCACTCCGATATCGGCATGCGAACCGATCACCGCGATCGAGCCGATCGACGCTGCGTTCAACGGCAATTGCCCGCCCGCGTTCTTCAGCAGCACGGCGCCCTGCTCCTCCACGGTTTGCGCGATTTGCTCGTCGTCGGCGACCATGGCCGGGGAAAGCGACGCGACGGCGGCCGGCTGGTTGAACACTCCCACTTGGTACATGGCGTGCAAAACTCGCGTCACCATGTCATCCACCCGCGACTGCGGCACCTGGCCCGACTGTACGGCCGCCCCGAGGGTGTCGGCGTTGAAATACTGGTTGTCCGGCTCCTCCTGATCGAGCCCCGCCATCGCCGCCACCACCGTCCCATTGGGCACTGCGGCGGGAATCGCCCACCAATCGGTCATGACGAATCCAGTGAAGCCCCAATCGCCCTTCAGCACCTGAGTGAGTAAGTATGGGTTCTCGCAAGCCCAGGTTCCGTTCAGCAGGTTGTAAGAGCACATCACCGACTGCACGCCGGCGTCCTTGACGGCGATTTCAAACGCCAGCAGGTCGCTCTCGCGCCCGCCCCGGTCGTCGATAACCGCGTTGCTCTCGGTGCGCCCCGTCTCCTGGTCGTTGAACGCATAGTGCTTCACGCATCCGATCACGTGCTGCGCCTGAACGGCACTCACGTGAGCCGCGGCGATTTTGCCCGCCAGGATCGGATCTTCACCCCCGGTCTCGAACGTGCGGCCATCGCGCGGCTCGCGGCTGGTCAGGTTGGTATTGCCGCCGGTGCTCGCGTTCATCCCGTAAGCGTGCGCCTCCTTGCCGATCACCGATCCCCACTGGGACGCCAAGCCCAGGTCCCAGGTAGCGGCGCTGGCGATGGAGGAGGGCAGTGCCGTCGCCGGCTGCGCGGTTACACCCATGCTGTCGCTGCCGAAGTAAAGATCCGGAATGCCCAGTTCCGGAATGCCTCGAAGCCAGCCACCCGCGCCATTCGGCGCGATCACTGGGTTGCTGAGCGGGCCCAGTGCCCCGGCGATCAGTTGCATTTTCTGCGCTGGCGTCATTTGCGCGAACATCTGCGTCGCGAGCTGCGCCGCGGTCGCCGGCGCCGGCAGCCAGAATCGGCCGGTGGCGCCGTTGATGGTCAACGTCGTCTCGACCGGCGCGCCCGACGGAATGCCCGGCGGATACGTGAAGTTCAACTGGTCGATGATGAAGCCCGGCGCGGCTCCGCAGTAGTCCACCGTGGCGGCGATGCCGCCAATCGTCAACTGGCAACTGGCCGTGCCGCCCACCACCGATAAATCGTTCAAGCTTGTCGCGCCATCGCCCACGCCATCCTGCTCGGGCAGGTTCTTCGGCCCCAACCCGTTGGCCCAGAGTTGATACACGCCGCCGGCCTGGACCGCGCACTGCGTGGTAGGGCAGCCTTCCGACACGGTCCCGGTCACCCACGCCACGCCGGTTGTGTAGTCGTTGAGGAACATGGAGGGCGAAGCGGCGGACGCAATCGTAATGGTCTCCACGTTGCTCTGCACGGTGGCGCGCGTCACCTGCACAGCTACCGCTGTACTCAGCGCGGTTTCCCAAGGAACCTGGAAATTGATTTGCGTCGGGCTGATGTAGATCAGCGGCGCGTTCAACCCGTTGACGCTGACGCTGACGCCGGCCACCGAGGTGGCAAAATGGTTGTCGCTGTCGAGCACCTGCGGGCCCTGGTACGTGTTATCCGCAAGATTGTTGCCGAACAGCGTAGCCAGGCTGCCCGGCGCAATTTCTCCCAGGTAAGACGCCGCGTTCAGTATCCCCGAAAGCGCGATGACCGGCGTGGTTGTCTGGGACGACGCCGCAAACGCGGTCAGTAATGTTAAGGACGTAACCAAAAGGGGACGCATAAAACCACTTCGATTATGGACCGATCGCAGCGGAGTTTCAAGGTGCTGCGCCACACATCTCAACACTGGTATCCTCGAATCGTCCCCACAACCACAATGAACAAGCTGTTAGCCCTAAACCGTGGCGAAATTGCCATCCGCATCCTGCGCGCCGCCAATGAACTGGGTCTGCGCACCGTCGCCATCTATTCGCAGGAAGACCGCCTCGCCCTGCACCGCTTCAAGGCCGATGAAGCCTACCTGATCGGCGAGGGCAAAGGGCCGGTCGAAGCCTACCTCGACGTGGACGGCATCGTCGCCCTGGCGCGCGAAAAAGGGGTGGACGCCATCCATCCGGGCTACGGTTTTCTGTCGGAGAATCCGGCGCTGCCGCGCGCCTGCGAACGGGCCGGCATCGCCTTCATCGGTCCCAGCGCGGAATTGCTCGAACTGCTCGGCGACAAACGTGCGGCCCGCCAATTGGCCCAGCGCGCCGGCATCCCTACCGTGCCCGGCACCGAAGACCCCATCACCGACCCGCGCCAGGCCGAACGCATCGCGCGCCGCATCGGCTTTCCGCTGATCGTCAAGGCGGCCTTCGGCGGCGGCGGTCGCGGCATGCGCGTGGTGCGCAGCGCTGCGGAATTCAGCGAGCGGCTCGCCGAAGCGCGGCGCGAAGCCGGCGCGGCCTTCGGCAACGATGCGGTGTTTCTGGAACGCTACGTCGAGCGCGCCCGCCACGTCGAGGTGCAGATCCTGGGCGATCGCGCCGGCCACCTGCTGCACCTCTACGAGCGCGATTGTTCCGTGCAGAGGCGGCATCAGAAGGTGGTGGAAGTGGCTCCCGCCGTGGGTCTCGACGATGCCATCCGCCGCGCGCTGGCCGAAGCTGCCGTCACCCTGGCCCGCGCCGCCGGCTATTACAACGCCGGAACCGTGGAGTTTTTGGTAGATGCCGATTCCGGCGCCTGGTACTTCATCGAAGTGAATCCGCGCATCCAGGTGGAGCACACCGTCACCGAGATGGTCACCGGCATCGACCTGGTGCGCTGCCAGATCCAAGTGGCGCAAGGCCTCGATCTGTTCGGCCCGGCCATGAACCTGCCGCCGCAGGACCAGATTCCCTTGTACGGCTTTGCCATGCAATGCCGCATCACCACCGAGGACCCCTCCAACCACTTCGTGCCGGACTACGGCAAGATCCACACCTACCGCTCGCCTGCGGGTTTCGGCATACGGCTCGATGGCGGATCGGCCTACTCCGGCGCGGTTATCACGCCCTACTACGACTCGCTGCTGGTGAAGACCACCGCTTGGGGCCGCGACTTCCGGCAGGCTTGCCAACGCATGGACCGCTGTCTGCGCGAGTTCCGCGTGCGCGGCGTGAAGACCAATATCCCCTTCCTCGAAAACGTGGTGAACCACCCGGATTTCCAGGCCGGCCGCGTGACCACCGCATGGCTGGAGCAAACGCCGGAATTGTTCCGCTTCGTCCAGCGCAAGGATCGCGCTACCAAGCTGCTGACCTATCTGGGCGAGGTCATCGTCAACCAGAATCCGACCGTGGCGGGCAAGCCCGCGCCCGCGCGTATCGACGCCGCGCCCGTGCCGCTGCACGATACCGCCGCGCCACCGGATGGCACCCGCCAACTGCTCGCCGCCATGGGGCCGGAGAAGTTCGCCGCGTGGACCCGCATGCAGCAACGGCTGCTGCTCACCGATACCACTTTCCGCGACGCGCACCAATCGTTGCTGGCCACGCGCGTGCGCTCCTACGACATGTTGCGCATCGCCAACTTCGTGGCGCACCGCCTGCACAATCTCTACAGCCTGGAGATGTGGGGCGGGGCCACCTTCGACGTGGCCATGCGCTTTCTGCACGAAGATCCCTGGCTGCGCTTGCGGCAGTTGCGGGAGGCCATTCCGAACATCTGCTTCCAGATGCTGCTGCGCGCGTCGAATGCGGTTGGATACACCGCGTATCCGGACAACGCCGTGGAGGGATTCATCCGTGAGGCCGCCGCGCAGGGCATCGATATCTTCCGCATCTTCGATTCGTTGAACTGGCTTCCCAACATGAAGGTGGCGATGGACGCCGTGCGACGGACCGATAAGATTTGCGAAGCCGCGGTCTGCTACACCGGCGACATTCTCGATCCGCGCCGCGACAAGTATTCGCTCCAGTATTACGTGAAGATGGCGCGCGAGCTGGAGCGCATGGGCGCGCACGTGCTGGCCATCAAAGACATGGCTGGCTTGTGCAAACCTTACGCGGCGGAGAAGCTGGTGAGCACGCTGCGGCAGGAAGTCGGGATTCCCATTCACTTCCACACGCACGACACCAGCGGCATCAATGCAGCCTCCGTGTTGAAGGCCGCCGAAGCGGGCGTACACGTGGCCGACGGGGCCATTGCCTCCATGAGCGGCACCACCAGCCAGCCCAATCTGAACTCCATCGTGGCGGCGCTCGGCAATACGCCGCGCGATAGCGGTGTCGATCTGGATGCGCTCAACCAGTGCGCGGATTACTGGGAAACCGTGCGTACTTATTATGCGCCGTTCGATACGGGTCCCAAGTCCGGCACCGCCGAAGTGTACGTGCACGAAATGCCGGGCGGCCAGTACACCAATTTGCGCGAGCAGGCCGAATCCATGGGGCTGGGCGCGCGCTGGCATGAGATCGCGCGCACCTACGCCGAAGCCAACGCCGCGTTGGGCGATATCGTGAAGGTCACGCCTTCCAGCAAGGCGGTCGGCGACCTGGCCATCTTCCTGGTGAACCACAACATGACTGCGCGCCAGTTCGAGCGGCTCGGTCCGGACCACAACCTGACGCTGCCCGGCTCCGTGATCGAGATGTTGAGCGGAGCGCTGGGCGAGCCCGAGGGCGGCTGGCCCAAACGCTTGCAGAAGGCCATTCTGAAAGGCGCAAGGCCCCAGCGCGGCCGGCCCGGCGCGCACTTGACGCCGGTCGATTTCGCGGAGACCGCGGCGATGCTTGGCCGCAAGATCGGCCATGAGCCAACGTCCGACGAAGTGCTCAGCTTTCTGATGTACCCGGATGTGTTTCTTAAGTTCGCCAAGGCTCGGCAGGCCTACGGCAACGTGGAAGCGCTGCCCACGCCTCAGTTCTACTACGGCATGCAGAAGGGCGACGAAATCGCCGTGGAACTGGAGCCCGGCAAAGCCCTGGTGATCAAGTTTCTCACGGTGGGCGAGCCGCATCCAGATGGCTCCCGCACGGTGTTCTTCGAGTTGAACGGGCAGCCGCGCGAAGTGAACATCCGCGACAAGAGCCTGGAGGTGAAGGTCGCGGCGGTGCCCAAAGCCGACCCCGCCAAGCCGGGCGAGATCGGCGCCCCCATTCCGGGCGTGGTTTCGACCGTGGCGGTGGAGTTGAATCAGCCGGTGAAGAAGGGCGACCGCCTGCTGGTGATGGAAGCCATGAAGATGCAGAGCACCGTCTACGCTCCCGTGGGTGGGAAGGTGACGCAGGTGCTGGTACAGCCGGGGCGGCACGTGGAAGCTAAGGACCTGCTGTTGGTGATCGAGTAGTGGCGCCCTGAGAGGCCGCCGCAGGCCAAGGGCCTGCCCCACTTAGCGGTGCGGTATCGGCGGTTGCGGCGCCTTCCGATGCAGCAATCCGTTCCGGAAAAACTTCTGGTGAATGTCGGGCCAGAATTCCGCCGCGACGTTGCCGATCGCCCAGCCGGCCAGGCTGGTGCCCACACGGGACGCCATCACTGTCCCGCGCCGGCTGGCGGAAGGATAGTAAAGATTCGAGGCGCCGATGCCCAGCATCATGCCGAAAATGCCGGAGGCGTCGAACGTCTCCCGGCCGGAGTCCTGCCGGGCAACGGCAATGCGGCTCAGCGAATACGCGACGCGCGGCACAAACTTCGACTTGGGACCTTTACGGAAATACCTGGGATCCTGATGCAGCAGGCAGGCGAGGATGGCGTCGCTGAACAGATTCTGGGAAGTGAAATCGCCCACCGCCGCGCCGAATCGCTTGGCATAAGCCGCGCTGCCTTCGCCATATTTGGGCGTCTGGTTATCCGCTTGCGAAAGCCCCGCGCTGAGCGCCTCGGCGGCGATGTTGAACGGATCCTTGGTCTCGTCCAGGAAGAAAAGCCATTTCTGCTTCGGCGTGAGCGGCGGCGTCGCCGGGGTAACATCGTTGACCGTCTGGTAGTTAGGGATCACGCCCAGGATGCGGTCGTGGTTCAGGCCATCGGGTGATTGCGCGCAGGCGCCGGCGCTTGCCAGCAGCCAGACGAGGGCCGCCGGCACGGCGATGCGCGCGAAGAGGGTCACATGCCGGGAGGCGCACCGCCGGTGAAGAAGGTTACGGGAAATCACGCCCTTACGGAATTCACGATCGATGCAACTTTCAGCCACGGCCTGTGTTTACTATTACGAGTGCCCAGCTTGCCTCTCAGCACAGTCCAATTGAGTTAGTCGATTCTGGCAGATCGAATCGCTTGAGCGCTGCCCTCATCTCCCGGCCTCGACCGGGCGCCTGAGCCGCTTACAGGCCAATCCTCAAAGAGAAATGAATGGACCCCCAACGGTTTAAAGAATTGCACGCGAGGTGTTGGGAAGCGCTTCGGCACTATGTGCGCGAGGCCGAAAGGACGTGCGAGTTGTTGGGCCAGTGCCTCCCGGAACCCTCATCCGTGCAGGTTCGCTCGGAACTAATGGACCAACGCGTCCGCGAAAATAATGCCCACGGCAGTTACCTCGAAATCCGCCGGCAACTCTTCGAAGCGGCTCGGATCGGCTACGACGCGTCGCACTGAACCAAGCGGTTCTACCTACTTCCCTGTCTGGTACGCCTCGTCCAACAGTTCCACCACGTGCACCACGCGCTGGCCGGTGCCGTGCAAGCTCACGCCGGCGCGCAGTTGCAGGATGCATCCCGGATTCGCCGTGGCGATCACCTCCGCGCCAGTGCGATTCACGCTCTCCATCTTCTTTTCCAGAATCTCCATGGACATCTGGTTCCGGACCACGTTGTAGATGCCGGCGCTGCCGCAGCACACATCGGAAAGCGGCATCTCGCGGAACATCACGCCGGGCACCGCTTCCAGCAGTTTGCGCGGCGCCGTGCGGATACGCTGGCCATGCGCCAGGTGGCAGGAATCCTGGTAAGTGACCGTCACCGGCACCGCCTTCATCTTCCGGTTCAGCTCGATGGAAGCCAGAAACTCGGTGACATCCTGCATGCGCCGCGCAAACTCGCGTGCCCGCGCGGCATAGTCCGGGTCGCCTTCCAATAACTCGCCGTACTCTTTCAGGGTCGAGCCGCAGCCCGCCGCATTGGTGAGAATCGCGTCGTAGCCACCCTCCGCCAGCGCGTCGATGTTGCGCCGCGCCAGCGTGCGCGCCTCGTCCGGCAAGCCCGCATGCACGTGCAGCGCGCCGCAGCAGCCTTGACCATCGGGCACCACCACTTCGCAGCCGTTCTTCTGCAACACCCGCACGGTCGCCTCATTCAATCGGGCGAAGCATACGTTGGCAATGCACCCGGCCATCAGCGCCACGCGGTAACGCCGCTCGCCTTCGGCCGGAAAAGTCTTGCCGATCTTGCCGAAGAAGAACGGCGGTTCGGCGGGCGGCGTGAGCTGTTCCACATCGCCCAGCTTGCCCAGCAATTTCAAAAAGCCGAGTGCCCGGACCAGCTTCTGCAATCCGCTGCCGTGGTACAGATACAGCAGCGTGCCGGCCACCGTCATGAGGGCGGGCGACTGCAGCAGGTGTCCGAAGACGAACCCGCGCAACCACCGCGCGGGGCGCGACCGCACCGCGGCGCTTTCGATTTCGGCCCGCGCGGCTTCCACCAGCTTGCCGTATTGCACGCCGGATGGGCAGGCGCTTTCGCAGCCGCGGCAGGCCAGGCACAACTCGATGTGCTCGACGTACGATGGGCCGATCGGCGCGCCCGCGGCCACTTGCGCCATCTGGTAGATGCGGCCGCGGGGCGAGTCCATCTCTATGCCCAGCACGCGATAGGTGGGGCAGGCGTTGAGGCATAGGCCACAATGCACGCACCGGTCCAGATCCGCCTGGCGGGGCTTGTCGATCGCGATTTCAGATGCGACGGTAGAGTCGGCCACGGTTGAGTAACTGTTGCGGATCGAACATGTGTTTGATCCGCCTCATGATTTCCAGATCCTGCCCTGGCGCGGGCCAGAGGTCCATTTCCTCTTTGCGATTCTCCGGCGCAAATTCGACGACCGTCTCGCTATACTCGCGCGCGGTCTCCGCGGCGAACACGGCCGCATCGCCCGAGTGTTCGAAGTACGCATAGCACACGCCCGATCCCGCCCGCGCGATGGCGGATCCCGGTATCGGCTGCATCGCCGCCCTCAATTCCTTCAGGGTACAGGGCACCCGCACCACCGCGCCATCTTCGTGCGCATCGAGGTATCGCGGCGTGAAATCCTGGATCGCGCGCCAGAAGGCGCTCTCCTCGCCCACGGGAATCGCCTGCGCTCCCATGGCGGCCAGTTCCCGCTCGTACCGCGCGATTGCGGCCGCATTGCCGCCCGCCCAAACCGCAAGCACCCAGGCCGGCTTTTCCATTTTAGCCGTCGCCGCGGCCGCCGGATTCAGCAGATCGATGGCGGCGGGATCCAGCGGACTCGTCAGGATGGCGTCCCGCGCCGCCACGGCCTCATCGAGCGAGCCAAACGAAAACCGGAACGTGCGCTCGCAAGGAGACTGCGGAATCAACTTGAAGTTGACCACCGCGATGGCCGCCAGTGTGCCAAACGAGCCGATCATCAGTTTGCTCATGTCCAGCCCGGCGACGTTCTTCACCACCATGCCGCCCGACTCGACCAGCTTGCCTTCCAGCGTGGCGAATTGCATCCCGATCACCAGGTCGCGCGCCGTGCCATAAAGCCGGCGGCGCGGCCCGCTGCAGTTGCACGCTATGATGCCGCCGATCGTCGCGGTATCGGCGTATGGCGGATCCAGTGGAATCATCTGGTGGTGCACGGCCAGCAGGCTTCTCAGCTCGCAGTATGAAATGCCGGCTTCCACGCTGATGGTCAAGTCGCGCGGCTCGTATTGGCGGACGCGGCGCATGGCGGCCGTGGAGATCGTCATGTTCGCCGCCGCCGCCGGCCCGCCCATCAGCCGCTTGGAGAAATGCCCGCCCAACTCGATCGTCTGCTGGCGGGTGGACGCCCAACCCATGGCCTCGGCCAGGTCCTCCGGACTCCGCGGCTCGACGACATCAGTAAAATAATCCGGCATGGGGGTAGAAGGCCATGTGGTGCAGAACGTATTCGAAAACGGTGAATACAATAGATCCGAAGAATGCCGGCAGAAAACCCCTGATTGAGAATCCTGGCACAAAGGCGGATGCCAGCTTCAGCAGGAATGCGTTCACGACCAGCCAAAACAGGCCCAGCGTGAGCAGCGTCAGGGGAAAGGTGATGATTTTCAGCGGCCATCCGACCAGCGTGTTCACGATGGCGATCACCACTGTGGCAATCAGCGCGGTGCCATAGCTTCGCACCTGGATGCCGGCAATGATGCGCGGCAAAAGCCACAGCGCCAGCGCGCTGAGCATCCAGTTTATGAGCAGGTGCACAAATGGTCCTCTGGAGTTCCATAATAAGCCAATGGCCCGACTCTTTGCTGGAACCTCCGGATTTGCCTACGCCCAATGGAAGCCGCGATTCTATCCCGCGAAGCTTCCCGCCAACAAATTCCTGGAACATTACGCGCAGCGGTTGAACTCGGTGGAGATCAACTACACCTTCCGCCGCATGCCCTCCGCCGCCACGCTCGAAAACTGGGTGGCCGCCACGCCGCCGGGATTCCTGTTCGCTTTGAAGGCGCACATGCGCATCACCCACATCATGCGGCTGAAGAACGCGGCGGAAGCCACCGGCGTTTTTCTGCGCTCCATCGATCCGTTGCGCGCGGCGCGGCGGCTGGGGCCGGTGCTGTTCCAGCTTCCGCCGCAGATGCGCTGCGACGCGGATGTGCTGCGCGCGTTTCTCGACATCCTGCCGGAAGATCTGCGCTACGCTTTCGAATTCCGGCATGCCTCGTGGCTGGCGGACGAAGTCTACCGCCTCCTGGAGGGGCGCAACATCTCGCTGTGCCTGGCCGAGTCCGAGAAGTTCGAAGTGCCCGAAGTGATTACGGCCGATTTTGTCTATTACCGGCTGCGGAAGCCCGAGTACACGGCGGAGGATATTGAGTCCATCGCCGCGCGCGCGCAGGGGCTGCTGGGGCAGGGCAAGGATCTGTTTCTGATGTTCAAGCACGAAGAGACGCCGGACGGGGCGCTGCACGCCGAGGAAGTGTTACGGAAGGTGGCCGGGTAGTGGGGCGGGCGTCCACGGGTGCGGCGGGGGGCGCGACGCGGCGACACGGGGACGCGGGGACGCGGCGATCCGGGTTGGCGGATTTGTGCATTTTTATGCACTTTTGGGCTTTTTTGTGCATTGACTTTTGGTTCGATGCAAAATCTGCCGAACAATGCCAAATCGAGATTTGAACAGGCTAATGCATTGCAGGTACATAGGTTAGTATGATTCCACCCGCGAGAGTCCACCCGCGCGGATGAAGTTTTCAAAGAACCGGCAGGCGCAGCTTGCAGAACACCGATGGCGAGTGCATGGCGCCTGTTTCGGGCGTGGCTGTTGGGGCCACTCGGAACAACGATAGCACGAGCGTCGGCGGGTGGAGGGGGATTGCGGCGGCTTCGCGTATTGTTTTCAGTCGATTAGGCGGGATTGGCGGGCGGTGATTGGCAGTATGGGTTGGTAGCTGGTCCCGCAGCGGTATTGGGAGGTAAGAAGTTGCTCAGCTTGGAAGCGTTGCCGCAATCTGGTCGATCCGGCATTTTGGGGCCGTTAATGGACATATCGTACATGAAGACCTTAGCTCTGGGTGGCGGGGGCAGCAAGGTTCGCGAAGTTCTGCGCAGAGTAGTATAAAGTTGCCGCGATAAGCTGAGTCGGGGAGATGCGAGTTTAGGCACGTCTCCTAAGCACGCTCCGTTAGGCAAGCGGAGCAAGAGGCATAAATGAAGCCGATCTCAGATCCCGATCTGCTTCTGGCCACAATGGCCCAAGAAGGGACCACCGTTCACTACTGTAAAGGCCAAGTGCTCTTCTCGCAGGGCGACCCCAGCGGATGCCGTCTTTTCGATCCAGAAAGCCAGAGTTTAAGCTCACCGTCATCTTCAAACAGAATAAGGAAGCGGTCATGCGATTTTGACGGTTGGTGACTTTGTAGGCGAGGCGTGCTTGATGGGCCTACCGCGGGCACGCATGGCAACTGCATCCGCCATGACCGACATCGGGGACTAGAAAACAGCAAACTAGCCTTCGTCTGCATCGCTGGCCAAGAGCTATAATCACCTCTCGGTCCGACTGCGCTGAAATCCGCATTCGAAGGCCGACCGGCCTCGCCGGAATCTCGTCGATCAACTGGAGTTGGAATGCCAAGTCGGACGACCATTTTCGCACGTTTCTGTTTATTATTCTGCTTATTAGCGTGCACATTTGCCGCAAGTTCCCAGACCCTTACTTTGCCGTATCAGCCAGTAACCGCAGAGTACAGCTACGCTCTGGACCGGATCATTCTGATCGCGGCCAATCCCAATCAGCTCCACATTTTCGATCCGTCAACGAATACCGACACCGTGGTTAACCTGCCCAAACCGCCGCTGTCCCTCTCGGTAAGCCTGGATGGGCTGTATGCCGCGGTAGGGCACGATGCCCTGATCTCTTATGTCAATCTGCAAACGCTCACCCTGGAGCAGACGCTGGCGGCGAACACCACTGTGAACGCTCTCGTTTTGGGAAGCAGCTACATTTACGTTCTGAGCAACTCCACAGCGATCCAGATTTCCAACGGTGCTAGCAGCAGCTTCTTTACGTACGGCGCGAGCTACGGGCGTGTGCATCCGAGTGGAACGGCTGTTTACGCTGTCTCAAGCGGATCACCTGGACTTCTGCAAGATCTCAACGTCTCTACAGGGCCGGTCACCGCAGACTCCACCGGTCCGTACTGGGGGGATTATCCAATATGCGGGGGCGTCTGGTTCTCACCGGATGGCCGGCGCGTTTATACAGGTTGTGCGACGGCGTATCAGGCTAACCCGCAGGACACGAGCCTGCGCCTGCTGGCAGGGAGCACGCAAACCTTGGACACCAACGCCGATGGATTGTATTGGGGGGCGCTTTCGGGTACGTCCCAGATCCGCAGTCTTTCGGAGTCGGCGGCACTGGGCAGCGTGGCAGCGATTCCGCTCGAATCCCAATACGGCACACCTATCGTGCTGGACAACCAGGTCTTTCTCTACGACAGCACCTATCTCGAGCCCGCTGGCATTTTCCAGTTGCCGGACTTCATTGCCAATGGCAACAATTACCAGGCCCACGGTCAGCAGGTCTTTTATAACCAGGCTGGAACAGCCATGTATGTGGTGATGCAGGCTGACGGCTCCTCCGGCTTGTTGCTCAATTATGCCGTTCAGGTGTTTCCGCTCATTAATCCCCCGGTGTGCGCTCCGGCATTCAGCACGGCCAGCGCTACGCTTCCGGCATCCGGTACGCTTGCGACGGTCGGCATCACGGCTCCGGCAAGCTGCATCTATCAGGCTTCCAGCGGTTCCAGTTGGATTCAGCTCATCTCCGGCGCCTATGGTTCGGGGAACGGCACACTTACTTATATGGTGCGTCCGAACGCGGGCGCCGAAAGGAACGGGAGCATTACTATTGGTGGCCAAAGCCTCTCAATCTCACAGTTAGCCGCCGCGCCGCCCTCGAGCTTGTTGACCCAATTGAGTGTCTCGGTCGAAGGCGCCGGTTACAGCAACGCCCTCGATAAAGTGGTGTTCATCGTATCGAGCCCCAAAGAGCTCCATATTTACGATCCCGTCAGCGGCTCCGACCAGGTCGTGGCCTTGCCCAAGCCCCCCTTCTTCGTCTCCGTGAGCCCGGATGGGCTATCTGCCGCCGTTGGGTTTGATGGATGGGTTTCGGTTGTGAATCTATCCACGGCAACCATTTCCTCGACGCTCCAGGTTTTTACGGATGCGCACACCATCCTTCTGGCGGGCAACGGTTATCTATATGCCTACCCCGCCGAGACGTGGGGCGATCTCTTTTCCGTCCAGATCGCCAATGGGTCGATCAATGTGGCCGGTGCGATCTATAGCGGCCGCTATCCACAGCTATATTATGACGGAACCGTCTTTTACACGGAAGCGTCGAAGTGGAACATCGTTCCGGGACCTGCACAGCCTATGGTTGAGAACTCTTCCGACGGCTGTGCCCCATTCTGGCTAACAGAGGATGGCGCCCGCATGATCACCTCGTGCGGCAAAGCATACACCACTTCACCGGTGCCCTCGCTGGATTTGCAGTATAACGGAACGTTTTCCAATGCGACACTTATCCAATGGGCGGACGAATCGTCCATCCTCCACTCGACTGCCGTGATTCCGGCCGTGGGGTATAACGGAACCGCCAATACCGATACCTATGTGCAAATCTACGGCGACGCCTACCTGGGCTATTCCGGGGAGTTGTCGCTGCCGGTTTTCATGGTTGGATCGACGCCATACGCCGGGCACGGCCGCTACGCCTTCTGGAACAGCCAGGCAACTAAGCTGGTCATCCTCGAACAGGCCGACCCCACCGCGCAATTGGTGGCTAATTACGGCGCAACCGTTTATTCAATGACTACACCTATAGCGGGATGCACGTTCGCGCTGGGGGCGACGTCCGCCACCTTCGACCCGAACGGAGGACTGAACACCGTCAGCGTCACGACCGCCGTCGGGTGCGTATGGGAGGTCTCATCGAACGCTTCGTGGATAACTGTAAACTCGGGCGCTGCTGGTTTTGGGACCAATTTCGTAGATTATGCAGTCGCCCCGAATAGCGGTCCCACCCGCACCGGAATATTGACCATCGCCGGCCAGACGTTCACGGTAGTCCAACTTGGAGCGGGCCCAGCGACGCACTTGTCGGTTACGGCGCCTGTCAGCGGAATCGTTGGAGTGCCGATAACAGTCACGGTGCAAGCTCTCGATGCCAATAACTACACCGCGGGCAGTTTTACCGATACGGTACACTTTAGCAGCACCGACGGTGCGGCAACCCTCCCTGCCGATTCCACGCTGACCAATGGTTCCGCGCAGTTTCCGGTGACCTTGTTTACGCCCGGAAACCAAACCATCACGGCCACCGATACGGTTAATTCAACCATCACGGGAACATCGGGACCAGTTTCAACCTCCTTCGTTGTTCCGGTGCCGGGAAGCACCCTTTCGGGCAGTCTGGCGGACTTCTCCTGGAGTACCGTGAGCGGAGCCACCGAGTATCAACTGAGCGTCGGCACCACTGCGGGCGCGACGGATATCTTCTCCGCTACCACCACTGGGACCTCGCAAATCGTCCGCTCCATCCCCTGCGCCGACAAGGTGGGCGGAACCATCTACGTGCAGTTATCCGCCGAAGTGAATGGCAGCTTCCAACCGGCAACGGCCTACACATATTCGTGCAAATTGGGCCTCGGCGATTACAACGGCGATGGCTACCAGGACGTGCTTTGGCAGAATAACAGCACTCAACAGGTAAGCGTGCATTACTTCGACGGGACGCAGGGCGTGACGTATATTGGGTGGAATTGGCTGAACAGCGTCGGCGAGCCAAACGGCTGGGTGCTGGTGGGAGCGGCGGACTTCGATGGCAACGGCGTGCCGGACCTGGTCTGGGAATACATGCCGACCGGGCAAGTCACGGTGAACTATTATGGCGGACCTGGCGGGGCCACCTTGCTCGGTTGGAACTGGCTGAATGAGACCGGCAATCCGGGGTGGACGGTAGTGGCCGTGGCCGATATGAACGGCGACGGGGTGCCCGACTTGATTTGGGAGAACAACGCGACGAATCAGGTCACCGTCAACTATTACGGCGGCGCGGGCGGCGCCACGCTGACCGGCTGGAATTGGCTCAACAGCGCGGGCGAACCGACGGGCTGGCACGTCGTAGCGGCGGCGGATTTTGATGGAAACGGGACGCCGGATCTGGTGTGGCAATATACTCCGAACCGCCAAATAACGGTGCACTATTACGGCGGCACCGGGGGAGCGACGTATCAGGGCTGGAACTGGCTGAATAGCACTGGGGACCCGGGTTGGACGGTAGTGGGGGCCAACGACTTTAACGGCGATGGCGTGCCGGACTTGGTCTGGCAGAACGATACGACCGCCCAGGTGACGGTGAACTACTATGGGGGCTCAAAAGGAGCAACTCTCATCGGCTGGAACTGGCTGGCGGCTCCGGGCTACCCCGGGTGGACGGCCGTGGTGCCCAGGTAGATCGTTTAACAGGCCTGAATTTCAGGGATTCGCGTCGAGGCTCGCAAGACCACGTTAACAGGCATCGGAAGCTATCCTGGGCCCAGCGGTTGACCACGCGTGAAAGGCGACGAGGCTGGTCACTCGGTCGTGGCCGCGTGGGCTGACTCGACGTGCATCTCGCCGAGCACATCGCGAACGGCGGCGACCAGGTTCCTTATATCCGCGCGGCCGTCGGTGAAGATGGACGATCCGGCGCATGTGGCGCGGTAGGGCTGCCGCGCGTGGCTCAGTACCCTTCGTCGCGCAGCCGCTCGACGGTCAGCCGCGGCTTCAAGTCCAGCTTGCGGATCAGTTTCTCGACGTGCTTGGCCAGAATGTCGCACTCGATATTGACGCGGCTGCCCGGCTGGTAAGCTCCCAGCGTAGTGTTGCGGTAGGTGTGCGGAATGATGGTCACCGACAACACGTCGCCTTCCAGCGCCGCGATGGTCAGGCTGATCCCGTCGATAGCGACCGAACCTTTGTAAACCAGGTACGCATCGAGTTCCGCCGGGACGCGCACCTTCAGCCACCAGTTTTCGTCACCCAGCGCGTCGAGCGATAAGAATTCGCCGGTCGCGTCCACGTGGCCCTGCACGATGTGCCCGCTGAGGCGGCCTTCGGGCGTGAGAGGCCGCTCCAGGTTGACGCGCGAAAGCGTGCGCAGCGCGCCCAGGTTACTGCGCTCCAGAGTTTCCGGCGCCAGGTCGGCCGAGAAGGATTCCGGGCGCAAGTCCACCGCCGTGAGACACACGCCGTTCACCGCGATGCTGGCGCCCTCGCGCATATCTTCCAGCACCTTTTGGCAATGGATCTTCAGCCGCGCGCCGGCGACCCGGCTTTGGATGGATTCCACCGCACCTAGCTCTTCAATAATCCCGGTAAACATTCAATTTCCACCAACCACAGGCTAAAGCCTGTGCCACCTCAAACCAAAGCCTATGCCACCCCCTCTTTGACGATGTAGCCTTCCACGGCGAATTCGTCGGGAGCGATACGGTGCAACTCGGTACGGTTGATGCGAATGGCGTCGGCGCGCCGCCGCCGGCCCACGCCACCTGCCATGGACAACGATTCCAGCCCGCCCAGAATCTTGGGCGCGTAGTAGAAGAAGACCTTGTCGGCCACGCCTGTTTCGAGCGCGGCCCAATTCACTTTCGCGCCGGCCTCGATCAGCACCGACAGGTACTGCTGCTGCGCGACGGCCTCGATAGCGGCGCGCAAATCGGAGCGCCCGTCGCGGCCATCCAGAATCAGCACGCGGACGCCGCGGCCTTCGAGCGCTTTGCGGCGTTCGGCCGGCGCAGCCGAAGTTCCCACGACCAGCACATCGCCGGCGGCGCTGCGGACCATCTGCGAATCGAGCGGCAGCCGCAGGCGGGAATCCAGCACAATGCGCAGCAGCGGCCGGCTGCGCGGCAGGCCGGAGCGATCCGTCAGCAGGCAATCGTCCGCCAGCACCGTGCCGATGCCGGTCAACATGGCGTCGGAATCGTGGCGAAGCTGCTGCACGTGCGCGCGCGCTTTTTCGCTGGTGATCCAGCCGCGGTTATCGTCGGGCGCGGCGATCTTGCCGTCCAAAGTCAGCGCGGTCTTCAGCGTGACCAGCGGCAGGCGCGTGCGCATGAAGTGCACGAAAGCCTCGTTCAGTTTGGCGGCCTCGGCGGAGAACGCCGTGGCGATTTCAGCCCGGATGCCCGCCGCGCGCAATTGCCGCATGCCCTCGCCCGCGACCAGAGGGTTGGGATCTTCAAGCGCCGCCACCACGCGCGCCACGCCCGCCTGAATCAGCGCGGCGGTGCAGGGTCCCGTGCGCCCCTCATGGCAGCAGGGTTCCAG
>Ga0224558_1000146_pt1 | contig 80585 bp, 61 predicted proteins | sample 714S32024metaG_FD_180682 | JGI IMG/M metagenome (GOLD analysis project Ga0224558, IMG submission 180682) | Peat soil microbial communities from Stordalen Mire, Sweden - 717 S3 20-24 | ecosystem: Environmental > Terrestrial > Soil > Wetlands > Peat | place: Sweden: Norrbotten County, Stordalen... | reverse complement strand
GGACGCCAAACAGGCAGGCGCATGCGTTTCCTGATTCCGGGGGACGGATGGTTCTTGGCGCCGAGCGCGGGGCGATCCAGGGGATCTGTCCGAAACGATCTACCGGGAAGCTGCAGCGACCTTTGCCTTACTGGCGGGTCGCCCGGGTCTCGATCCCGGCACATTGGCATTACCATTTGGGCCAATGGGCGGGCAGGGGGCCCGGTGGCCCGAAGGACTGAGGGAGGCCCGGTCGCGCTCCGAGGGCCTGGAGCAGCGAGCTGAAGTTGAGCCCGTAGGCGGTCGAGTTCTTCCCGTTGTACTCCAAGTGGGCAGCGGCGTGTTCCGGGGACGCCGGAGGATCCGCCCAGCCAGTTTCGAGGCAGGTCTTCGCGTCGTGCGCCACGCCGACGACCGTCGCCGCCGTGACGCGTTCACCGATGACCACTTTCGGCGTGACGTTCTCCGCGACGTAGACGTAAAGACCCTTCGCGGGACCGCCCGTCAATCGATACGAGATGAACACGCCGCTCGGCCATCCTGGGTCGTAGAGATTCGCCACTACCGCGTCGCCAATGGCGTAGACCGGTCCTGACGCGCAGTAGTCGACTCCTTGGTCGATCTCTTGGGGGACCAGCGACGTCAACGCTCGCAGGGGGTTGAGGTAACCGTCGAGCGGCGCCACGTCAATGGCCACGTAGTAGCCGCCGGTTGTGGGATCGACCGCGAGCGCGCTCGCGAAGCCGCCCTCCGGCAGCGCCTTCGAAGTGGCGAGGGAGCCATGGCTCGCGGACCCGTAACTGTCGATCACGCCGTTCGCCCTCAACACGTAGTAGCCCGTTGCACCGATCGCGGCCGCGAGGGCGGTGACGGGCACGCCGTTGTACTTGCCGTCAGTGCTGGCTGAAGGCGATCCGTCGTCGGGTGCGTCGAAGCTGGCGACGTCGCCCGTCGAGGTCGCGATCCAGTAACCTCCGGTGGTGGGATCGACCGCCATGGCGACCGCGACGACGGGAGCCGTTGCTCCGTAGTGGAGATGACCGGCGAGAGATCCGTGTCCTGTGACCCCGAAAGCGTCGACGGCTCCGTTCGCACGAAGCACGTAGTAGCCGGCGCCGTCGGGCGCGGCCGCGATGGCGACGGCGGCCGGGTGCTGCCCCCACCCTCCCGGTGGGATGCGCGGCTGGCCGAGGAAAGGAGCGTTGAATCCCTGGACCGTGCCGTTGGAACTCACGACCCAGTAACCCCCGGTCGCCGGGTCGATCGCGATGCCCGTCGCGGTAGTGCCGAGGGGGAGAGTCTCTGCGGCGGGTGAACCGTAGCTGGGTGCGCCGTAGGCGTCGACTTCACCGTTCGAACGAAGGACGTAGTAGCCAGCGTCGTCTGCGACAACGGCGACGACGGCCGGATCTGAAGCCGAGGGGGATCCCAGGTAGGTGGCGTCGTAGGCAGCCAACGTCGACCGAGGTTGGGTCGTAGCCTCTGCCGACGTGATTGGTGAAAGGACGCCGATAGACAGAGCGATAAGCAGGCCGTTGGTGGCGCCAGCAAGCGCACGTCTCAGGGGTACCGTACGAGTTGCGCGACGTGAGAATCCGTGGTCCACCTTCAGCTCCTTTGGGGGATGAGTATCTTGCAAGTCTTGTTCGAAATTGGACCTGCCATCGACGATCGACAGGGTTTCTGATGCATCGTCAGTTGAAGCCCTGGCGAATCGCGCCGGAAAAGTCGACCAGCACTTCCTCTGAGGGGGTTACTCCATGTCAGGATCAACCCGCTATTCACCCGAGCTGCCTGAGCGAGCTGTGAGAATTGTGATCGACAACCGTCGGGACCGCCCGGACGAACGGGCTGGCCTCGCTGCCATCTCGAAGCCGTTCAACACGTCGTCGGAAACACTCAGGATCGGGGTTGGCGTCGCGTTGGCGACGAGACGGCGATCAGAACTCCGAAGCCCAATCTCTTGAGTTGAGAATCTCCGAGATACGACTGAGGAAGCGGGCGGCGTACGCCCCATCAATCGCCCGATGGTCGAACGTGAGCGCCAGCAGCCCAATCGAGTGAATTGCTATTGACTCCTCGCCGGCAGCGGCGGTAACAATCACTGGCTTGCGAGCGACGCCATCGGTGGCAAGGATGGCCACTTGCGGCTGATTGATGACAGCTCCCGTGAGCAGTGTTCCAAACGGCCCGGGATTCGTAATTGTGAAGGTTCCATTTGACATGTCATCTACGGTCAGTTTCTTGGCGCGAGCGAGCAGGGCCAGTTCGCGAATCTTCCGTGCGATTGCGGTAAGGCCGTAGTTGTCGCCATTGCGGACAACCGGCACGACCAGACCATCACTATCTAGGTCGACGGCGACACCGAGGTTGATATCGTGGTGAACGATCAGCTCATTGTCGCCGACCGATGCGTTGAGGTGGGGGAACTCCCGCAGCGCTTCGAACACCGCCAACGCGTTGAATGGCAAGTAGGTGAGGCTGAATCCCTCACGTTCCTTGAAGCTCGCACCGTACGCGCGACGTACCACTTCAACGCGTTCGTAGTCAATCTCCTTTACCATCAAGGTGTGCGCCGACGTGGCCTTCGAGCGCACCGTGTGCTCGGCGGTGAGGCGGCGAATCCTTGTGAATGGAATAACCTCATCACCCTGGCGAGAGACCCTGGTCTGCTCACGACTGGCGATAGCCACCTCAATATCGTGGCGAGTAATTCGTCCATCAGGCCCACTGCCGATGAGCGATGCGGGGTCAATGTTGTTCTCACGCATGAGGCGGCGTACTACCGGTGAAGGTGGTATCTGTGCCACTTCGCCCGAGGACGCAGGTGCCCCAGAGGCGGCCGTGGCGAGAACGTCATCGCGCGTGACCCGGCCATTCGGACCCGAACCGTTGATCTGCGAGGCATCCAGACCGTGTTCCGCGAGAAGGCGCCGCACCACCGGTGAGAGCTGAGTCTTCTCGCCATTCTTCTGGCTTGTTCTGACGGGCGTAACGACGGGCGCACTCGCACCGTCAGCCGCCTTAAGCGTCTCCGCAATCGGGGCAGTCGAAGCCACCGATTCGCTCTCACCCCCGATGATCGCGAGAAGCGTGCCCACGTCAACGGTGACCCCTTCGCCAACGAGAATTGCGCTGATGATTCCGTTGGCCTGCGCGGGGATCTCAGTGTCAACCTTGTCCGTTGAGACTTCGAAAAGCGGCTCACCACGTGTGACGGAATCACCAACCTTCTTGAACCACTTCGTGACGGTTCCGTCGGCGACGGTCTCGCCTAATTGGGGCATGGTGACCTCGAACATGCTGTCCCTTCTCGCACATCTCAACGTTGGTTAATCTTTAGCAAGTCGAAATGGCATCGCACCTTGAGCGACGCCATAGTACCGGGGGTCCTTAAGAGTCCATTGCCTTCGATACCGTTACAACAATCCGATCCACCGACGGAAGAGCCAGGTCCTCGAGTGAGCCTGCCGGCACGACCCCGACGATCGGGCGTCCTCAGTCCGAACTGCCGAGCAATTCGATGTTCATCCAGATTGCTTCAACCGGAATATCGCCAACGTTGGCCAAACGGTGGGGACGGCTGGAGTCAAACGAGATGGAATCACCGGCAGCGAGACGGTAGGTTTCAAAGCCCACCGTTATCTCAAGAGTTCCACTGAGTATGAATCCATACTCAGTGCCGACGTGTCGGATCAGTCGACCCTCCATTGTCGAACTACCGCCGACGTCGTAGCGAACGAACATAAAATCGGTTTTCTCGCTTCGTGCGGCCGTCAGCGACTCCCATGTGACCCCGGAATCGAGTACGAGAATCTTGCGATTGCGTGGGTGCACGACCGGGGAAGACGATCCTGCCCCGTCCATGTCGTGCGCGGCGGATGGCACTGCCAGAACGCTGCCAAAGCTCGACATCGTTCGCCACGAGTTGTTCGCAGCATCTGTCGCTCCACCAAGATGTTCATTGGCGCCGGAGTGACCGGGCACGGCCTCGTTTTCGAAGAGTTCGTCCGTGGTGATGTCCAGTGCTGCGCAGATTGCGAAGAGCGTCGCTACGGAGGGCTGCGACTTGCCGGTTTCGAGTTGTGAAATGAACGACGCGGAGACGTCCAAGTCTCTGGCAAACTGGCGCAAAGTTATGCCACGAGCCAGTCGTTGGGTACGGAGACGCGCGCCGATGAGCGCCGGTGCCACTCCGCCACCGTTCGAGCTCGGCGGACTCGCCGTTGCCTGCACCGTTTCGTCGCTCGCCGGCGTGCTGGAACTGTTGGAGGTCGTGGTCCGTCGCCGGTTGGGCGCTGAACCCCTGGAAACCGGCATCGTCACTCCTCTCAAACTCCTGTTAAGTACAACAGCTTGTCCAACTTGAGCCAGGCGAACTGCACCAAACTCCACGAAAGCAAAATTCTAGTGAATAGAGAACTATTCCTGGTGTTCCAGTTTTGCGGCCAGGTGCTCCCACTCGCGGCTGAATCGGTAGGAATGGCGGGCCGGAGGTTGCGGAGCCTGCACTTCGATCCATCGAACGAGTCCCGACCCCCGGTTCTCGAATCCGTGATCGGCGCCCACGCCCGCCCAGAGGACGTCACCGGGGTGGAGCACCACGGCCTCGCCATCTACTAGCGCGTGGACGTCGCCCTCGATGAAGACGTAGGCCTCTTCGAATGGATGGTCGTGCGGATGGGCGATCGCGGTGGGTTGATAGTCGACGACGAACATCGTGTGGAGTTGGGCCCCGACCTGCTGGTCGATCAGCATCTTCACGCTGATGCCGCTGTAGGCGAGGAGGGCCGTGGCCATGCTGGGCGACACGGTGGGCGCGTTGACGTCCGACCCGCCGGCCAGCCGGCGCAGGTCCATCGACTCCGAATCGAATCGGACGGCGTTCTGATTGCGGGGGTCGCGCATATCGGGCGGTTCGGGACGCGATTCGACCAACGTTTCACCGCTGAAGAAGGTGTCTTGGCGTCGTCCGTCATCGAGCTCAGCCGGCGATGCCATCTGCAGCCACTTGACCGGTCCATCAATCGACCTCAGCGAATAGGTGGTGCCGAGGGGGACGGCCATGCCGTGGTCGGCATCGAGCAACGTCGTCTGACCGAGGGTCGTGACGGCGAGACTCCCGGAGAAGACGTAGATGCTGAACTCAAACGAATGAAGTGCCGGTTCCACGTAGCCGCCGGCGTCCAGGTGTCCCACGGACAGCGTCATGTGAGGCGAACCGGTCGCGCGGGTTATCAGGGTCTGCTGGCGGTAACCGGACGAATGTCCCTCGTAGGTCGAGGGTGTCACCGCCTTGCTGTCGTCAATCTTCGTTGCGTAGTGCATGTTCTCTCCAGTCCAGGATTCGGATTACTCGTGTCGCTCCTACTTCAGGAGCCAGCCGCCGTCCATGGCGAGGTTCACTCCGTTGACCCCCGTGTTGTTGAGGAGGAACTCGACGGAGTCCACGATCTCCTGCATCGTGACGAGCCGGCCGAGCGGCGTGCGCGAGATGATGTGGCTGTTGTCCTTGTTCTCCCAGAACGGGCTGTCGCCGATGATCCCGGGGTGGACGGCGTTGATACGTACGGGCGCGAGTTCAGAGGTCAGGCTGTTGACGAGACCGACGATCCCTCCGTTCACGGTCGATACGGTCGTCGATCCGGGGTACGGACGCTGCAGCGCCAAGCCGCCGAACAGGACAATGGAGGCGTCAGGGGTGAAGCGGTCGCGCAGGGCGTGGATGGCCTCCGCGTAGCCGACGAGCTTGAGTGTGACCAGGCGGATGGCCCGGGCGACGTTGTAGTCGGCGATCGTGTTGGAGTCACGCTCGATCGCCGGGATCACTAGGTCGTTGACTGGCCCGATGTCGGCGAGCGAGTCGGCGATCGACTCGGGCTCGGAAAGGTCGACGGCGATCCCCATGGCGCCGAGTCCGATCTCTGCCGCCGCCTTGTGCGCCGTCTCCGTCGTTCGGCCCGACAGGTAGACGGTCGTCCCCTTGGCCGCCAGCGATTTGACGATCTCCTTGCCGATACCCGATGTGCCGCCCAGTACGACGGCGGTGCGAGGGGCACCCCCTGTTGATTGTGTTGACACTGTTCCTCCCTCATTGTTCAGTAGCAATAAACATAACCGAAGTTTCAATCGAGTGGAAAGTCTATTCGGCATTCGCCACGGGCGCCTCAGTCGAGGTGAGCATCGACAGTGCGACCCTGATTCCGCTGAAATACCTCTTATTCCAACAATCTTAGACCTAACGGCGGTGGCATGGCGCTCCAAGAGAGGGAGCGGACCTCAACAGTCGGGAACTGTGGGTATGTGAAGTAGTTCTTGACAATACTGAACAGGGTGCTACACTCCCTGACAATCTGAACCATTTCACCAAGGGGGGGAAATGAACAAGCCCATCAGCACGTCCGGCGAGTCACTCGAGCACGGTCGTTCTATCGTCTTCCGCAACGGAATTGTCCTCACCATGGACAACGCGCACCGCGTCGTGAAGGACTGTGATGTCCTCGTGGTGGGCGGAGTGATCCGCGAGGTTGGTCCCGGCGTTAAGGCACCCGACGATGCACTCGAGATCGACGCCCGCGGGGGCATCATTATGCCGGGCATGATCGACACGCACCGCCACATGTGGCAGACGGCGATGCGGGCGTACGGCACGGACTGGACCCTGTCGCAGTACTTCGTGTGGTACTACCTTGAGCACGGCTACAACTTCCGCCCCCAGGACATCTTCGCGGGCAACCTGCTCTCGGCGATTGAGGCGGTTGACGCGGGGGTGACCACGTCGGTCGACTGGTCGCACGGCCTGCAGACGACGGAGCACGCGGACGCAGCGGTCGATGCCCTAGAGGCGGTCCCCGCGCGTTTCGTCCTGGCTTACGGGAACATCCAGCGTGCACCGTGGGAGTGGTCCGCCGAGAAGGAGTTCCGGGACTTCTACAGTCGGCGAATTGATGGCAAGGGTGACATGCTGGGCTTCCAGATGGCCTTTGACGTTGTCGGAGGTCCGGAGTTCCCCGAGCGCGCCGCTTTCGAAGTCGCCCGTGAGCTCGGTGTCTCGGTCACGACGCACGCGGGCGTTATCGGGGCGACCGGCGACGACAGCGTCCGCCTGATGCACGAGAACGGATTTATGGGACCGGACACCGTTCTCGTTCACTGCGCAACGCTTTCGGACGACTCCTACCACCGGATCGCCGCTTGTGGCTGTTCGGCGTCAGTGTCCACCGAGAGCGAGCAGAGCGCGGGCCAGGGCTACCCTGCGTCGTGGAAGCTGCGCCAGTTCGATATCCCGATCTCGCTCTCGAACGACACCTCGGTGTGGTGGAGCGCGGATCTGTTCACCGCCATGCGTACGACGCTCGGCGCGGACCGCTCACGTCAACACTTCGAGGCACACCTGAAGGGCGAGACGGTCACCCATCTCGACCTTCGATCCGAAGAGGTCATCGACTGGGCGACCCGTGGCGGGAGCAAGGCTCTGGGACTCGACAGCAAGGTCGGCAGCATCGAGGTCGGAAAGCGGGCCGACATCGTGCTGATCAAGAACGACGACTCTCCGGTGATGTTCCCGATTCTGAATCCCTACGGGCACGTGACCATGCAGGCGCAGCGCGCCGACGTCCACACGGTGGTGATTGACGGAAACATAGTCAAGCACGAGCATCGATTGATCAACATCGACCTGGCGAGGGCGAAGAGCGCGGTAGAAGAGACTGTGAGCTTCCTCGCCGACACCCTCGGCGAGGAAGCGTGGAACGCGGGTATGTATCCCGAGATTTCCGCCAGGGAAGCGGCGGAGAACCCCTACAAGTACGTGGAGTAGCGCCACCGTCCAAACGGGCCAGTGAGGGAGGCCGGCCGCGGAAGCGGCCGGCCTCCCTCACTGGCATCCTGCGCGTTTACGCAATGTTCGGTGTGACTTGACACGTTCAGTGAACACCGCTAGTGTCATCGCTGTTGGCTGTGGAACGGCCCCCGAGGGGGACGACGGTCGACACCGGTCGTACGCAAGGGGTGCGTCCGACTTCACAAGGGGGGAACCAATAATGATGAGAACGAAGATGCGTTGGCTTGTCGGCATAGCCGCGGGGGCCACGCTGCTGTCGTCGGCGCTCACGGGCTTGGGCGTCGCACAGGCGGCGACCAAGCACAAGCATTACAAGGTGGCGTATATGTCGTACGGGGTGGCGAATAGCTATGACGCCCCGATGCTGGCGGCGGCCAAGGCGGTCGCGGGTGCCAATGGCATCAGCGTCACCGTGTTCGACTCCCAAAGCTCATACACCACGCAGGTGTCACAGCTGCAGGACGTCATCAACTCTGGCCAGTACCAGGGCGTCATCACTCAGCCGATCTACGGTGCGGCCCTGATCTCGACGGTCAAGAAGGCCCTCAAGAAGGGGATCAAGGTCGTCAACATCGACCAGATCCTTGGCGCGAAGTACACGAGCGACCAGATCCAGGTCCCGGGGCTCTCTGGCAACGTGGTCTTCTTCCCGTCAAAGATCGGTACACAGCTGGGCCAGTTGACTAACCAGGCGTGCGCGGGAGCCAACCCTTGCAAGATTGGCTTGGTACACAACTACACGGGCTACGAGCCGGACTCGGCCATCACGACGGCTTTCGATACGCAGATCGCCAAGAACGCCAGCGACTCGATCGTCGCCCAGGCCGACGGCCTGTACCAGGCTGGCGTGGCGTTAACTCAGGTGCAGGACATGCTGGTCGCCAACCCAAGTCTGAATGTAATCGTCGGCTCCGACCAGGACTGCGAGGGGGCCCAGTCGGCTCTGGCCGCGGTCAAGAACACGACGGTGAAGCTCGTCTGCTACGGGGCGAGCGCTGCCGGTGTCACAGCCCTCAAGAGCGGTGCGTGGTTCGCTGACGTGGCCCAAATGCCGGCAACGGAGGGCCAGATTGGGATGAGCATGCTCATCAAGGCCATGAAGACTGGCAAGAAGAGCGGTTCGGAGAACCCGGTTGCGGCCCTGCCGAACAACGGCATCCTCACCAAGGCCAACGTCAATAAGTTCACCGCCGAGTGGCCGGGCTGATCGGCGTGACACGAGGCACTCAAGAGTTCGTGCTCTGAGAAATTGGTTCTGACCAAACATGTCGGCAGGAACATTTGAGGAGCACCCCCACCGAACCGCGGACACTCCCGGCGACGACCTGGTCGTCGCCGGAGTGTCGAAGCGCTTCGGTGGGGTCCCTGCCCTGAGCGACGTCTCGCTGGCCATCGAGCCGGGCAAGGTCCACGCACTGATCGGCGAGAATGGCGCCGGCAAGTCGACGTTAGGCAAGATCATCTCCGGAGTGATTGAGCCCGACGAGGGGACGCTGACCTTAGGGGGACGGTCCCTCGTGCTGCGCTCGCCGCGAGAGGCGCTCGCTCACGGCATCGTCACTATCGCCCAGGAGCTCGCTATCGTCCCGGGCCTCACGGTGGCGGAGAACGTCTACCTCGGCTCGGAGGTTGCCACCGCCGGCTTCGTCCGTCGTCGCGAGGTGCACCGCCGGTTCCGTGAGCTGGCCCACCGCGTTCACTTTGAGCTCTCTCCCGACGTCCTCGCTGGGAATATCTCTACCGCCGATCGGCAGAAGGTGGAGATCATGCGGGCGTTGTCGCGTAACGCGTCGATCGTGGTGATGGACGAACCATCGGCGGCTCTCTCGAGTCACGAGTCTGCGGCCCTCCACGAGGTGATCCGTTCCTTGGCCCGCCAGGGCAGCGCCGTGGTGCTCATCTCGCATTTCCTTTCCGAGGTGCTGTCCCTGTCCGACATCATCACGACCCTGCGCGACGGTCGCCTCATCAGTACCGTGGACGCCAAGACCGCGACCGAGGAGTCGCTGATTGAGGGGATGCTGGGACGGTCGTGGACCGCGGCATTCCCGGAAAAGGTTCCCGTCGATGCGGACGCGCCCGTCGTCCTCGAGGTCGACCACGTGAGTGCGCGAGGAGTGCTGGACTGCTCCCTCGTCCTACGTCGGGGGGAGATCCTCGGAATCGCTGGATTAGTCGGCGCTGGCCGGTCGGAACTCGCTCGGGCCATCTTTCGCGACGCCAAGATTTCCGGGGGGACCGTCCGACTGAACGGTACCGGACTTGCCAAACGTAGCCCGCACCGCTCGATCCAACGCGGTCTCGTCCTGATCCCCGAGTCGCGCAAGGAGATGGGCCTGCTCATGGGCCGCTCTGTCAGAGAGAACATCTCGCTCTCGCGACTCGACCTCGTGAGCCGTCTGGGGTGGATCGCGGGTATCCGTGAGCGGCGTGCGGTGTCCCAGTTGATGAAGAAGACCACCGTCAAGGCGGCCAACATGGGAATGTCCGCGACGATGCTGTCAGGCGGCAATCAACAGAAGCTACTCTTTGCCCGGTCCGTGATGTGCTCGCCCTCCGTGCTGATCGCCGACGAGCCGACGCGCGGCGTTGACGTTGGCGCGAAGCGGGCGATCTACGACCTCCTGGTGGAGATGGCCCAAGACGGAATGGGAATCATCGTTATCTCCTCCGAGCTCGAGGAGGTCCTCGGGCTCGCCCATCGCACCCTGGTGATGCGGCACGGACGCATCACCGCCGAACTGACCGGTGATGACATGAACGAACAGGCCGTGCTCGCGGCCGCCTTTTCCGAGACAAACGCCACCTGAGGAGACCAGATGACGAACCAGATCGATGACCACCTAGACGAACTTGAAGAGGGCGACACCGCGCTCGGCGGATTGCGTTCCGCCAGCTCGAGGTTGCTGCACTCCTGGCGGACGGCTGGGATCCTCATTCCCTTTCTCGTGCTATTCGCGGTCCTCTCGATTACGAGCCAGCCGTTCCTCCACACAACGAACCTCATCAACATCCTCGACCAGCAGGCCGCGACTCTCTGCATCGCCGCCGCGGGAACACTGGTGCTCGTCGCCGGCGGAATCGACCTCTCCGTCGGGGCGACCTACGGGCTCGCCACCGTGGTGGCGGGCGAGATCGCCGCTCACCACTCGCCGGTGCTCGCCATCGTCGCGGCCATCGCCGTGGGTCTGTTCGTCGGTTTGCTTAACGGGCTCATCGTCACGGTGTTCAAGATCAATGCGCTGATCACCACTCTGGCGATGTCGTTCGTTATCGGTGGTTTGGCACTCAAGGTGAGCGGCGGGAACCTTATCGTCCTCTCGGCCAACTCGGGGTTCTACAAGTTCGCTAATTCCCAGTTCCTTACGGTTCCCAGCGCAGTGTGGATGACGCTCGCCTTCGTAGTCGTCTTGGGCCTGCTGCTGTCGCGCACTACGTTCGGCCGCTACATGGTGGCCTCGGGGGGCAACGCCGAGGCCGGGCGCCTCGCCGGAGTGCGGGTGAACAGGATCCGCGTCGTCACCTTCACCCTGAGCGGCGGCGCTGCGGCCCTTGGCGGGGTCATCGACATCTCCCGCCTGCTCAGCGCCCAAGCGGCGAGCGGTGGCAGCGCTCTCGCGTTCACGGTTCTGGCGGGTATCGTGGTGGGTGGGACCTCGATCGCCGGCGGCGAAGGTTCGGTCTGGCGCACGGGAATCGGCGTTCTCTTCATTGCGCTGATCGGTAACGGGTTCAACCTGCTCGGGATCGACCCGCTCTACCAGCAGATCGTCCTCGGGGTGATCCTGCTGATTGCGGTGGGCCTCGACTCGTGGGCCCGCCAGCGCCGGTCCTAGGGCCTCGCACAGTCAAGTTCAAAACCAGGAGAAACCATGGGAATTCACACTTACGGAAGCAACTCGGTAGATTGGGAGAGCCGCGTCGACATGCCCCGTCTGCGCGAGGAGCGCCTCGCCAAGTTGCAGGCGGAGTTGGAGCGCTCGGACCTGGGGGCGCTCCTAACCTTCGATTTCCACAACATCCGCTACATGACCGGTACCCACATTGGCACCTGGGCAATGGACAAGCTCATTCGCTTCGCCCTGCTGCCGCGCGGCGGCAAGCCCATTGTCTGGGATTTCGGTTCGGCGGCTCGCCATCATCAGCTCTACAATCCTTGGCTGAGCGGCGTGCAGGTGATGCCCGATGGATCACAAGTTCCCTACGAGGGCGCACGGGCCGGCCTGTCAACGTTGCGTGGGGCTATCCCCCCGGGTGCGGACAGAGCCGGGGATGTCGTCGCGAAGATCAAGGAGGTGCTCCTTCAATTCGGACTACAGAATGAGGCCGTCGGTGTCGACATCGTGGAGATGCCGATCCTCGCCGCCTTCGCGAAGGAGGGAATCAGGTTGGTCGACGGTCAGCAGGTCTTCCTCGAGGCCCGCCGAATCAAGACCAGTGATGAGATCTCTCTCTTGACCCAAGCCGCCTCGATGGTCGACGCCGCGTACGAGGAGCTGTACACGTTCTTGCGACCTGGCGTGAAGGAGAACGAGTGCGTTGCTGTGGTCAACAAGACGCTGTACGACCTGGGTTCCGAACACGTCGAAGGCGTGAACGCGATCTCCGGAGAACGGTGCTCACCGCACCCTCACGTCTACAGCGACCGTCTCATCCGTCCCGGTGATCCGGCGTTCTTCGACATTCTTCACAGTTTCAACGGATATCGGACCTGCTACTACCGGACCTTTGCCGTGGGCAGCGCCTCGGTCGCTCAACGCGACGCGTATACCAAGTGCCGCGAGTTGATTGACATCGCCATCTCCCTGGTGAGACCCGGTGCGACCACGGCCGACATCGTCTCCATCTGGCCCAAGGCCGAGGACTTCGGCTTTCCGAACGAAGAGGCGGCCTTTGGACTGCAGTATGGCCACGGGATCGGCCTGTCGATCTGGGAGCGACCGATCTTCAGCCGAATGGTCTCCTTCGACCACCCCGAGGTGCTCGAAGAGGGGATGGTGTTCGCCCTCGAGACGTACTGGCCCGCCAAGGACGGATGGTCGGCTGCCCGAATCGAGGAGGAGGTCGTGGTGACCGCAACGGGCTGCGAGGTGATAACGAAGTTCCCGGCCGAGGAGCTTCTCGTCGCGGGTAAGAGATACTACGCAGCCGGGGGAGCGCTCTCTGAGCTTCGAGAGTCGCAGTCGAACCTGAACACGTCATGGGGACGAGGCGAGTCCAAGTAGCTTCACTCGACGGGGGTGTCAAGGGCGGCTCGTGGACGTAGGTGCCACCTGAGTGGTGCAACGGTCATGCCTCCACCGTTGACGCCTGGCGGCTGGCGTTGCCCTCAACGAGACTCCGAAGGTGGGTCCATCTTCAATCGGTGATGTTCGGAGCCGTCTCGATTGTTCGGCCCGAGAGAACGACACCGGTTCCACGAGCGGCCAGGGTCCTGACGATCTCCTTGCCAATTCCCGACGTGCCACCGAGTACCACTGCGCAGCGGCCTCTCGCTTCGGGCTGATCTTGAATCGGCAACTTGACATCACTCTACGAGCGTTTAACTGTACTGTACACATCGCATCTCCAGTCCCCGATACGTCGACGACTCCACACCTGGAAATCTCTCGGGTGCGGGGAGGGGATACTTCTCGATTCGTTGCGAACTTGCCTGGAAAGAGACGTGCGGACCTTTGGATTGGCGCAATGTGGCCGGATTGGCCCTTTGGAGGGGAGCGCAGGATTCTGGATCGTCGCGGCCATCGGCACTGGTATTGGAGGCCGGCTGAATCCGTAGGTCTGAGGTGTCACCTGTGCACAGATAGGTGTGATGCTCTAATATGTTAAGCGCATGTGAACATTAATTCGAATCAGATGAAGTCAACTGTCAGGGCACTCGTAAGACGTTGTCCAACCAACCAAACGAAGAGGACTACATGAACCAGACTGCTGCCAAGATCATTGCCGTAACCGGCGCGACCGGGGCCCAAGGGGGCGGGCTTATCCGGACAATCCTCGCCCATCCTGAAGGTGGATTTAGCGCCAGAGCGATTACCCGTGATCCCAGCTCCGAGAAGGCCAAGGCACTCGCTGCGCTCGGCGTGGAGGTGGTCCAGGGGGACCTCGATGACGAGGCGAGTCTGGTCGATGCCTTCGCTGGCGCTTATGGCGCCTACTGCGTCACAAACTTCTGGGAGCACTTCTCTCCAGCGAAAGAGAACACTCAGGCCGCCAACCTTGCCAGAGCGGCGAAGACCGCGGGTGTGTCCCATGTGATCTGGTCGACGCTCGAAGATGTTCGCAAGTGGGTTCCGCTTAGTGATGACCGCATGCCCACACTCATGGACCACTACAAGGTCCCGCACTTTGACGGCAAGGGTGAGTCCAACCACTTCTTCACTGACGCTGGCGTGCCCACGACGTTCCTCAATACTTCCTTCTATTGGGATAACTTGATCTACTTTGGGATGGGTCCCAAGCCGGGTGAAGATGGAACATTGGCCATCACTTTCCCGCTCGGTGACGCGAAGCTTGCCGGGATTGCCGCCGGCGATATCGGCGGTTGTGCCTATGGCATCTTCGTCGCCGGCAGCGAGATGATCGGCAAGACGGTTGGGATTGCCGGTGGGCACCTGAGCGGCCAGGAGATGGCGGCGAGTTTGAGTAAAGCACTGGGCAAGGAGGTCCGTTACAATGCCGTCAGCCCGGCCGTCTACCGGACGTTCGGGTTCCCCGGAGCCGAGGACCTTGGCAACATGTTCCAGTTCAACGCCGAGTTCTCCGACGAGTACTGCGCGGCGCGTGACCTTGGTGCCTCGCGGAAGCTCAACCCCGATCTGCACACTTTCGACAAATGGCTCGAGGAGAACGTTGCCAAGATTCCGCTGGACTAGGTGCGGTTCCCAAACAGGTTGTTGGCAGTGAGGGGCCTCCCGGCCTCGGATTGGCGTTGCGACACGTCAACCGATCGGGAGGCCCCTCAGTATCCTTCGCTTGAGCGAAACTGATCCGGCTGGAAGGTCTTGATCGTCCAGCCGGAGACGGTCAATTCCTGGATGCCTGAATGCGTGGCCGTTATTGCGGACGCGTCGCGTCGTGCCTTTTTTGAGTGGTCCGCCGCCAATGCGACGAGGGTCGCGCTGGTTTTGAAGACCGGCGATTACGACCTCGATACTCCAATGTCCTTTTGTGACTGGAGGGCCGCCTGGGTCTCAATCCGGGCACTGGGATCAAAGGAGTTAAGGCGAGTGCCGTCCGGAATTCGTGAAAGTTGGGGGATTCGAATTCCTGACCGCTTGACTGCCGTGCGGTCCTTTTCAGTTCGCTGTCGTTCACTGGTGATCGCAGTTGATTGGAGTACTGGGTTTTCGTTCGCCGGCGTTCAAGGCTGACCGTACGCAACCGCCGAGGTTCCTAAAGGCGTTGTCAAAGAAGATCCGCTTGCACACTGAGCAAAGGGTCAGGTTTCTGAGGCATTAGCTCCGGTGCCGGGCACTGGAGGACTACTCGACCACGTTTATCGAGGTAGTGGTCGGTCCAACAGACGTCGCAAGGTGTGAACGCGATGATCTGGCGTGAGGGTTGGCTCGAGTTCATTGGGTGGCCACCAGATGATGCCTCGAGGAAGGAAGATCGGTTCGTAGAGCCAGAGACGACGTTCGACATCAGCCCCCATGTAGTGGTGAGTTACTTTTCATTATCATGCTTTCAACGGAGATAGAGATGGGAAACGAAATGAAGATTGCGATCTACGGAGCGACCGGCATGATCGGCTCCGCGGTGGTGGCAGAGGCGGTGCTGCGCGGTCACGAGGTGACTGGACTCAGTCGACGTGGCGGCCAACCAAACGCCGGTGAGTCGACTGCTTCATTGCGCTCAGTTCGTGGCGACGCGAGTGACCCCTCCTCAGTGAGGACCGTTGCCGCCGAGAACGACGTCGTCGTTGTGGCCGCGGGTCCCTCACGCGAACCCGGCGGCGACCCTCGGGCGTTCCTCGACCTCGTCCGCGTGGTGATGGGCGAGGTGGCGTCGACTCGACTCGTCGTAGTCGGCGGGGCAGGCAGCCTTCTCGCAGCACCGGGCACCCGTCTGATAGACCTACCCGAGTTTCCCGAGGCCTACAAGGTTGAGGCGCTCGCGCAGTCTGAGGCCCTGGATCTTCTTCGCGCCGCCGGACCTGAACTTGATTGGACGTACCTTTCGCCTGCTCCCGAGATTGCTCCCGGTGCGAAGACTGGTATCTACAAACTTGGCGGCGACAGTCCCGCGGGCGACCGAATTACCGTTCCTGATTTTTCCGTCGCGCTAGTAGATGAAATTGAACACCCCGCGCACCACCGAGAAAGGTTCACCGTCGCCAATTAACGAAATGGCGAAGGATGGCTCGTGCGTGCCATGCGGTCTCTTGCAGTGCGCCGACGTTCACTGGTGACCGTAGTCAGTCTGAGTATTGGGTTTCCGCTCGCCGGCGTTGTCAAAGGCGTTGCTGAAGAAGATGCGCGGGCACACTGAGTAAAGGGTCAGGTTTCCGAGGCATCAACTCCAGTGTCGGGCACTATCTATGAGGGGTGAAGAAAAGATCTCGTGAACAGCCGCACCCTCCTGCGCAGGGTTCGTAGTTCATCGACGACTCATCAGGGCACTCCGCGTACAGATGGTGATGGATGTCTTAAGCGTCCGCATTCTTCGCGAGGGAGTTATGCACGGTGCGGGCACCTGCCGGAAGGGTAGGGTTCTTTCCAAGCCAGAAGGGAGAAGAGGACTGGTCAGGTGCCATGCTTCTTCTGACCAGTTGTTTGCCTTTCATGGTCGTAGGCACTCCAGGGCGTTAAGGACACGACACCCTTGGCAAACGTGCGTCCGCCTCGTTAGGGCGCAATCCTCGGGAAATTGGTCCCCAGCTTTTCCGGCGCGAGTAGGCGCGTCTCTTCGTCGTCCGAAATAGTTCGTGACAAGGTGCCAATTTGGCCGCACAAGGGCCGTGCAATTGCTGGTGGGCCGCCCGGGCCTCGATCCCGGCACCTCGGGATCGGAAGAGGGATGCCGATGGTCGGCTTGGTCCGGTGAGGTCGGAGGCATGCGGATCTGAAAGAGACCTTGTCCTGTGGCGTGGGATTGATCGGTGGGATGGAATGCAGGATTTTGGATCGGCGGCAATTGGCGGGCTCACGTTAGAGGCCAAATGCCCCAGCCTCGCTTCGACGTGCTTTCATGCAGTTCCTGACCAATCGGGCTCCATTCTCAGAGAATGCTCAGATTGACTTGACCATCGGTAGAACTTCTGCTGCGATGAGGCCAACGTGTTCGAGGTCATTCATGTCCAAAATCTGCAGATATATCCGCGAAAGACCTAATTCGCTAAGAGTAAGGATTCTGTCCACAATCTGTGCCGGCGATCCGGCCAGCCCGTTACTTGATAGTTCGTCAACCTCGCGCTGAATGTTGGACGCGCGCCGTTCGACTTCACTCTTGTTCTGACCGCAACAGACGACAAGTGCAACTGACCGGATGATCGACCCGGGATCACGGTGAATCAGTTTACAGGCATCATCGACCAGATTGAATTGGGACTTACATACGTCGTACGAGGCGAACGGAACATTGAATTCGTCGGCGAACCTGGCCGCAAGGCGCGGCGTGCGTTTGCGGCCATGGCCGCCGACGATGATCGGTGGGTGCGGCGATTGAACCGGCTTTGGAAGCGCTGGGCAGTTCGACAGCGAATAGTGCTTCCCAGAGAAGTCGAACGCCGCGCCTACGCTGGTGTCCCACAAGCCGGTAATGATCTCCAGTTGCTCTTCCAACTTCTCAAAGCGCTCGCCAATTGGGGGAAAGGGAATGCCGTACGCAGCGTGCTCTTCCTCGTACCAGCCCGCTCCCAGTCCGAGCTCCACGCGCCCGCCGCTCATCGCGTCCACTTGAGCGACCGTGATCGCGAGCGGTCCTGGGTTTCGGAAGGTTGCGGCGCTCAGCAAGGTGCCGAGGCGAACTCGATGCGTATCCCGTGCGAGCCCGGCGAGAGTGATCCAAGCGTCGGTAGGACCGGGCAATCCGGTCGCTTCGCCCATCTTGAGGTAGTGATCCGAGCGAAAGAAGGCGCCGAATCCACCTTCTTCCGCCGCGAGCGCCAAGGCGAGTATCTCGTCGTACGATGCCCCCTGCTGCGGTTCGCTGAATATTCGAAGTTCCATGAGTACTTCCTTCCACCAGTGGTCGATTGAGATTGTGAAATGCCTACTACTTGCGCAACATACTCAACCTCCGACCCCCGGATTGTTGTGCTTTGGCTCTGTTAGGTTGCGACCGTGAGTGAGCCCATTTCGGTGCCCCGCGGTACCACCAGTCTCGCCGGAGAGCGCTGGCCCGGACCTGGACCAGTCGCAGTTCTGCTTCACGCTGGTGTCGCGGATCGGCGCAGCTGGTATTCGGTGGCTGGACAGCTTTCGGGGCATGCCACGGTCGTCGCGTACGACCGGCGGGGATTTGGGGAGACGCCGCCCGGCATCGGCCCGTTCTCTCACTTGGATGACCTTCTTGCGTTGCTTGACTATCTTGAGCTGAGCGAGGTGTGGCTCGTTGGCAGCTCCGTGGGGGGAAAGCTAGCCCTTGACGCCGCACTCGTTGCACCAGAGCGCGTGAGTGGGCTGGTTCTCCTCGCCCCGGGGGTGAGCGGCGCTCCTGCGCCAGACGAGGAAGGTCTGGAGCCCCAGTTACTTTGGCTGGATCAGCAGATTGAACAGCAAGTCGATCTGGGGAATCTCGATGAGGTCAATCGCCTGGAAACTTGGTTGTGGCTGGATGGTCCCAGCGGACCCGAGGGGAGGGTCAGCGGAGCAGCCCGCAATCTCGCTCTCGACATGAATCTGGTGGTCCTTTCCTACGACGGCAGCGAGGGTTCAGACGAGAACGTCAACGCGTGGGAACGTCTCGAGGATTTGAGCGTGCCGACGACTGTCGCATGGGGGTCGCTGGATGTTGGTTTCCTGATTGCCAAGAGCCAGGCGCTGGCCGCTCGGATACCTGGCGCGAAGTACCGCTGCCTGGAAGGATTGGCCCACCTGCCTTATTTGGAAGATCCGTCCGCGGTCGCTGCCATCGTGATTGATGCGCTGGCTACTTGAATCCGTCCCTACAAGATCATCTCGAGAATCGAGTGCCAACCACCGTCAGGAAGATCACCTAAACGATGATCGGCAATCGCCAGGATGGCGTCGCAAGCGCCTCTGGAGGCGTAACTGACCGAAGCAGAAGCTAAGAGTTCGACGTCGTTCTTCCCGTCCCGCACCGCGGGTACCGGACTGACGTCTCGATCACGCGTTACCAGAATGAATCCGTCATGCAACACCTTGCTGGTATCGGAAGCGTGAGGCCCTATGTTTGCTGGTGGGCACCGGCGATTAGTTTCATAAACTCGGCTGGTGGTTGAGACCTGATTCAGAAGGTTCGATAACAGGTGCGTGGTTTCTATTACTAGAGAGAACTCGGTACGATGAGTTGTTCAGACGGCCGATGTTTTGGTTCAGAAAGGATCAGCGGTGTCGCGTCGAATGCACGTTCTTGCCTCGGTGGTCCTGGTGCTCTTTACCGTCGTCGCCGCCCAAGCGGCGTGGATCCAGTACTTCCACGCCTCCGCGCTGGACGCATCGGACATCAATCCGCGCAACAACGTCAGCAATACTAAGTACCAACGGGGTGAGATCCTTGCCTCCGACGGCACCGTCCTGGCCGAGTCGGTGCCGACGTCGAGTACCGCGAATCCTTGGCGGCGCGTCTACCCGCAGGGCCAACTCTTCTCCGGCGTCGTCGGATTCTCGTCCAGCGTGTACACCCAGTGGGGACTGGAGGCGCAGTACAACTCCTCCCTCACGGCGCACGCCCAGCCGGCCCAGAGCTTGGAGCAGGTCCTCGCGCCCACCGAGGCCGCCGACTCGGTGACCCTGACGCTCGAGCCCAAGTTGCAGAGGATCGCTCAGTTAGCCCTCGCCGGGCGCGACGGCTCGGTGGTGGCCCTGGACCCGAAGACCGGGGACGTCCTGGCCATGTACTCGAACCCGACCTACAGCCCCACGCCGTTCGCGTCGACCAGCACGAGCGTGCAGGAGGCCGCGTGGAAGCTGGGGAACACGAAGGACAAGGAGGGATTTGCGCCGCTGGGCCTGCTGGCGACCCATCAGACGTTCTTCCCGGGCTCGACCTTCAAGGTCATCACGACGGCGGGGATAGTCAGGTACCAGCCGTCGCTGATGAACAAGTACTACACCCCGATGGTCTACACGGCACTGCCCGATACGAACAAGCTGCTCTACAACGACGGCGACAGCTCCTGCGGAGGGACCGTGCTCCAGATGCTGCCCGCCTCGTGCGACCCGGGCTACGCGCTGCTGGGCCTGGCCCTGGGTGCCAAGGACCTGAGCGCCGAGGCCAACGCCTTCGGCTACAACGAGGTCCCGCCGCTGGACCTGCCCGGCGTGGTGCCGTCGTTCTTCCCGGCGGAGTCCAACCTCGCGGCCAACCCGCCCTTCCTCGCCTACTCGGCCATTGGCCAGGAGGACGTCAGCGCCACGGCGCTCGAGAACGCCCTGGTGGCGGCTGGCGTGGCCAATGGGGGCGCCATCATGACCCCGCACCTGATGTCCTACATCAGCGCTCCCGACGGCGCCGTCGTGACCCGCTTCAAGGACTCGGTCTGGAAAGATCCGCTGACCAAGGCCCAAGCGGCCCAGATCGTGCCACTCATGCACGACGTAGTGCTCAACGGCACCGCCTACACAGTGGGCTTCCTGCCCGCCGACGACGTGGCCGCCAAGACCGGCACCGCGCAGGTCGGCAACAACCTCCTGAACGACACCGACGACTGGATGATCGCCTTCGCCCCGGCCAGCGACCCCACGGTGGCCGTGGCGGTGAGTGTGCCCTACCAGTCCTACAGCGCCACGGGCGCCGTGATCGCCGGGCCGATCGTGAAGTGCATCATCGAGGGGGCCCTGGCCATCCAGGCCAAGCTCCCCGCGAGCGGCACGTCAAGCACGTGCCCGGGTTAATGCCTGACTGCAAGATGAACTCTAAACGCCAAGGTCATTTGGGCCGCTGTCGATTCGGGTGACTGCAAGGGTCTGAAGCACTAGGCGGCCCTTGAAACCACATCAAGTGTCTCAAGGAATTCGAGAGCGAGAAGAGCAAGCTGAAGAAGTTCATCGCCGGCCGATTTCGGACCCCGCTTGCGGCGTGATCTTTTTCTGCGATCAAAGGGCCGTGGTACCAACGTGCGAATTGGGGAGTTGTTGAGAAACCGTAGGGAGGCGCGTGTGGTGGCGATGCGAGGGTTGCGGCACAAGTGGAAGGCGGACGTGTGCGGCAAATCCGAGCCTTTCGACTTGGTAGCTTGACCGCGATCACGACTTTGGCTGCAGCAGTCTGCTTCGTCGCGCTGCCTGCGCTAGGCGCCACGGGATCGTCACCGTCGAGTGTCTGGAATGTTGCGTCAGCGCCAACTCCAAATGGTGGCTGGTACGCCGTCGACTTTGTCGATGGTCGATGGATCGCGCTAGGTCACACTGCAGATGTCGCAGTCTCGCTTGACGGCTCAGCGTGGACGGAGTATCCCGTGCCCCCTGGGTCGTGGCAGTCCGTCACTTATGGAAACGGCCGATTTGTAGCCCTCTCATCCGTGAACGCCAGCCCCCAAGAGATGGTCTCGACGAACGGAGTCAACTGGACGGCAGTCTCCGGGCCGGCTGGTCAGTGGACCGGTCTGACTTTCGGTGGAGGGCGCTTCGTTGCGGTCAGTTCGCTCGGACAGATCATCACCTCAACGGACGGGGAGCATTGGACGCAGACGTGGCTGCATAGCAAATACCACTTCACCTCAGTCGCCTATGGAAACGGACGCTTCGTCGCGGTCGACGGTGCATTGGGCACCACAGTGGTCTCGGTCACTGGCCTCGGCTGGAGCTTCTACCCGGCACCGATGACCGGCCTGCGATGGGGCGCCGTCGCCTACGGCAACGGGAACTTCGTGGCGTTCGACGGTTCAGGATCGGGCTATATCGCGACGTCCGTCTTGGGATACGTCTGGACCCTGCATCGCTACTCACCGGCCCAGGAGATCAACGGCGCGACGTTCGGTTGCGGCAGCTTTGTTGCCGCTGGCCAGTCCACGGGGTCGACCAACGACTTCATCTCGTCGCCGACCGGTGCGACATGGACTGCGACAGCGGTTCCGACCGACGCGGTGTCGGAATGGACTTCTGTCGCCTACGGCGCGCATCGATTTGTCGCCGTCGACAGTACCGGAAACATCGCGTGGCTACAGTCAGCGGCCAACTGCTCGTCGACAATCCCAATGGCACCGCAGCAGGTGTCAGGGAACGTCCACAACGGCGAGGTGTGGACCTACATGCATCCACCCTCAAGCGCGGGCGGCGCCCCTGTTAATGGCTACCGCGTCACCCTTACCGACGGCGTGAGCACCAAGCAATGCTCCGCCCCCGTCTACTTCGAACCGAACTGCATCATCAGAGGCCTAAAGGATCACAAGGTCTACTGGGTCACCGCGCAATCGCACAACCGCTTTGGCTACTCAGTGCCGACCGACGCGCAATCCGTGATACCGGTCGCGTCATGGAGATTCAACGCGGTTACTGCGACGCCCGTCATTTCTGAATCTGCGCCGGTCGTCGTGCAGGTCACCGGAGTCCTGGCCAACGGCGAGGGCATCTATCCCGCCAGTTTGATTGCGGTCCACTTCGACGCGAGGCTCACTTACTGCCGGCCGAGTCCTTTCGGTGAGTGCTTGATCACGGTATCGAATCCGAGCGTCGGACCAGCCTCGATCTTCGCGACCTACACCGGCTACGGGCGGTCGTATCGTTCACCGGCTTCCCACGTCACGGTCGTGCCGTGACTTTCTCCTCGACCGACGTTGCCGCGAAACAGGCAATCACGGACATGGTCCGCGGCGGCATCTCTAAGTCGATAGCCCTTGCGAACTTTGGAGGGAGGAATTTTCAGACGCACCTCGACGGCGTCGGGCAAGGTGGCGTTGTCTCGGGCCTCCGACGCATGGCAGATCAATCGTGCAATCGATCTCTGAAGCGGCGAGGGACAAACCTTTCGTCCACAGTGTGAACCACGAGCTCGATGGTTCTCTTCTTCGCAATACATGACACGAGGGAGAAGGTTGGCACCGCCACAACTCCAGGTGCGTGATCACCGTTCTTTGTGCCGAGCCCTCTGTCGTCGGCGGCGCGAGAAGTTACCGGTCTGCACGATTCTCCAATCTCAATCGCGACTCGACTCTGGTTCCAATATTGAGTCCACGTCGCCGGCATTGAGAGAGTGTCGATGTGCCCTGCTTGAGACGGGGGGGGAGCGCGTCGAACGCCCCTCGAAGAAAGGAGCCAGTTTGGCGCGACTCTCTCGCAGGCTTGCCTTCCGGTCAACCGAGCGGCGAACTTGCTCCTCGCACTTGGCTGAGCAGCTGGGTGAGCATCGCGTCAGTGATTACGGTCGCGCCGCTGGGCGCGACCACAGGTTGGGTGTCATGAGTGAGTGAGGCGTGCAGACTGACAGTGGCGTCACCATTCGTGCCGTTTGGCGCTGTGATCGCGAGCGAGCCGCCGGTCGCCGTTGCACCGGACATCGTGAAACCAATGTCGTAGGTGCCCTTCACGGTGCTCGGCGTGAAGGTCTTGCCGGTATAGCTGTCGAGAGCTGGCAGTACCGCCTTCACCACCGAGTCCAACGTCCCGGTTTGTGAGTACCCGCCGCTGGCGAGGGTCTTGTAGGGCGTCTTCTCGATCAGCGCGCTCAGCGCGTCGAGCATTGCCCGCACGGCGGCTTGCTCCTTCGAGGTCTGGGCCGCGTTGATTGTGGTCGTGGGCACGTACGACTTCAGCAGATCCTCGGAGAACTCGAACCACCGGCCACCGAACAGCAACTGGAGCGAGGCCAGTTGCTGGGCCGAGACGCCTACCTCGGGGATGTTCGCGAGTGCTGTCACGTCGATTCGCACGTACAGGTCGGTGCCAACCTGCCGCAGATCCACCATCGTCTGGGCATCGTCGTTGATCGTGAACTCGGAGTTCACGTGACCCGTCGACTGAGAGAGGGCGCCGCCACTCGTACTTGCGTAGCGCATATCCACCGAGAGCGCACTGAGGATACCCTGGGCCCGGGCTGATCCGGTGCCCGAGGCGCCGGCCGTGAGGTGCACCTGAAGATTCGGCGAAGAACCGATCGACGAGACCGCCTGGTTGATCGACGCGGTCGCGCCGCATGCCGCCAGCACCAGTGACGAGACCACCGCACCGACTATCCAGAGTTTCCGCATGGTGACCTCCACCGTTGTGTCGTCATTGGTCACAGTACCGCCATAGACGAGCCGGATGCCACTAATTTGAGTCCGATTCTCTATGGCGCTACCAGCGTCGACGAAAGAGGAATCGCCTTGACGCCGGCGTCTGGTGGAGGATGTGCTTGGGACGGGGCGAGCGTTCGGCGAGCGCCTCGATCCCGCCTTCTCCGTAGCGTCATCCATCGATAGGGAGACTGTTGGCTGACGCAAAACTTCCGTGCGGCACCCGAGACCGAGAACCGGTCTCGGATGACAACAACAACCCCCTTGTCGGCAGTGATTCTGTGCATCACGTAGCTTCAGCCAGGACTGCTCACAAAAACTTCGACCTTTGCAATCTTCATCTACTGCGCTTCTTCCCGCCGCGATTCTGACTCGCCGTCGAGCCACCCCACGTCAGCCAAGATTCTGTCGACGATCTCAAGAGGACTCAAATCGACGCTAACTTTTGCCCCGAGTTCCTCGTCATCAAGCGGTTCCAAGATTGCAAACTGCGATGCGAGGAGCGACGGTTGCATGAACTCGTGATTTCTCGCGTCAACTCTCGTTTGAATAACTGTCGGTGGAGCATCCAAGCATACGAAAAATGCATCTGGACTGTACTCCCGCAGAATGTCACGATAGCTGCGCTTCAGCGCAGAGCACGCTACGACCGTTCTCCGATGGCTTGATTCCATGTCTTTCATGTGTTGTCCGACGAGGCGCAACCATGGTAATCGTTCCTGGTCATTGAGTGGCTGGCCAATGGACATCTTCGCGACGTTGCTTGCCGGGTGTAACTGATCTGCGTCACAGAACTCAGAACCCGTCCTTTGCGCCAGCGCAAATCCAATCGTGCTCTTGCCTGAACCAGACACACCCATAATCACAATTGATTGAATATCCGCAATCTGCTTCAACCTTGATCCTCTCGAAGTTCGCTCCTTGCCCTAGCGATCCAGGGGCCCGCGGGTGTGCCCCGAATTAGTTGACTCGGGCTTCTTCACTACTTAGGCCGGTCTGGCCATGCTGTTGATTGTCTCATATTCGATCGGCGTGAGCTTGCCTAGGACCAGTTGACGCCGCCGGCGGTGGTAGGTCCGCTCGATCCACGTGACGGTCGCGAGACGCAGTTGTTGTCGTGACTTCCGCCGCTTCCAGTTGAAGACGTTCTTCCGCAGCAACGAGAAGAGCGACTCCACGCTGCGTTATCGGCTCAGTCGCCGACGCGTCCCATCGAGCCCTGCAGTCCATGACTCCTCAGCGTGCACGAACTTCTTCGAGCGAAACTGCGTGCCGCGGTCCCTACGCACCACCGTCCCCACGGGACGTCGCAGGGCGACGGCATTTTCGAGCGCCTTGACCGCCAGAGATGCCTTCATCTGACGATCGATAGAGCAGCCGACGATGCGATTGGAGAAGACGTCCTTCACGCAGCAGAGGTAGAGCTCCCCTGCTGCGGTCGGTGTTCAGTGAAGTCGGTCAGCCAGAGCTCGTTGACGCTCGTCGCGGTGAAGTCACCTTGACGGGGTCGGCGACCTTGCGCGTCGAGACCCGGTGGACGTAGGCCTCCATGACCACGGCATAGAGGGCCTGGTCGATATGATGGAGCCGCTCGAGCGCGCTTGGGAAGAACGCGTTCTGGCGCCGCTTGGGAATCCTCAACTCCTGGTCGCCGGCCTTGGCAGTGAGCGTCCGGTCGCGAGCCGCTGCAACGGACGATGCGCGTCACGCATCGCTCGAGGGGTTCGGCGCCGATAACCTCGACGGGCTCGGCCTCGATCTGCGTCGAGTACATGAACGAGACCGCCTCGCGAACGAGATCACCGCCCAGAATGCCACGAAGTGCATCGAGCACCTCGGATAGGTCAAAATCGTGGGTGGCCCATCGGAGTTTTGCATTCGTGCCTTGGTATGGACACGCCAATACTCCTCTGGTGGTCCTTCATTCTCAATCACCTCTGAACGCCGCCACTTCAGGGGATGACACTGCTGGTGGCGCGGTCCCTGGTCTGAGGGAAGCTGTCCGGATGGAACGTTAGGCTGAGAGCTTCAGACCAGGGAGCCATCACTCGACAGCTCTGTACGACGCGAAGTGGGAGGTCGGGGTGCCAGTTGGCAAGTCGGATCGCAGACTGAAGCGAACCTTGGTCACTTACAATGAACTGCTGGACGTCGCCCTGAACCTGCGATGGACCTGGAAGATTAACGCGAGGCACCTCTTCGCGAGCCTGGATCCCGACGCCAGTCCTGGGGCGCTCGAGTGGCCGCATCAGTTGCTGCTCGGACTCGGCAGGTCCAAGGTCACGGAAGTCCTGAACGCCAATCCAGAGATCGCCGAACTCGCACGAACGGTTGTCGAGGAGTTCCGGTTATACGACAAGAAGACGAACAAGACCTGGTACTCGACGCGCCATCGTGGGCAGAAGGGTCTCGTGGTGGCGTATTTCGCGGCCGAGTATTCGCTCACTGATTCGTTGCCAATCTTCGCTGGCGGCCTAGGCACCGTGGCTGGCGAACATATGAAAGCCTCGAGCGCCCTCGGTGTCCCCGTCGTCGGGATAGGCCTCTTGTACCGGGGAACATCGCATCAGTGGCTGGACCGCGAAGGCCATCAGCACGAGGCGTGGGATATGACATCACCGAACCAGATGCCTATCGAACGAGTCAAAGATCCGCAAGGACGAGTGATCGAAGTCACGGTATCGCTGCCCGGTCGGGACATTCAAGTAGCGGTCTACCGTGCTCGCGTTGGGAGGAATCCACTCCTTTTGCTCGACAGCTCCGTAAGTTCGAACTCGCAGTCCGACCAAACGTTGACTGCCCGACTGTACGACAGTGACGTCGATATCCGCTTCGCGCAGGAGCTGATTCTGGGTGTTGGGGGCGTGCGAGCGCTCGCCGCGGTGGGCATAGAGGCCGAAGTCCTGCACCTCAATGAAGGCCATTCATCGTTCGCGGTGCTCGAGCGCATTCGCCGAGTAATGGCGGAGGAGGGATTGAGCTTCAACGAGGCGTGTTGCGCAGTGCGGCCGGGTATTCTCTTCACCACTCACACGCCAGTGGCCGCGGGGCACGACTACTTCTCGCCGTCGGTGGCCCGGCGCTTTCTCGCCCCTTACGCCGCCCAAGTTGGAGTCGAAACGGAAACGCTGGTATCGCTCGGACGGATGTATCCGGACAGTTCCGACGACGCATTCTGTCCAACCGTGTTCGCGATGCGCATGGCGGGACACCGCAACGGCGTCAGCCGATTGCACGGAAGAGTAACCCGAGAGCAGTGGGCGGCGCTCTGGCCCCGGCTACCGCTTGAGGAAGTTCCCATCGGCTACGTCACGAACGGAGTGCATCTAGAGTCGTGGACTACCAGCCAATATAGTGAGCTTTTCGCCTCCGCCGTGGACCCGAAATGGCACGTCACCCCGGGCGATCCAGTCATGTGGTCCAAACTCCTCAATGTCAGTGACTCGGAACTCTGGCGGGTGAAGAACGCCGCCCGCGCCGAACTGGTGGAGTTCACCCGCCGCCGCGCCCGTAACGAACTGGCACGCCGGAACGCACCGATCGAGCGAGTGGTCTCGGCGACGCTACTTGACCCGGATCGGCTCACCATCGGCTTCGTCGGCCGGTTCGTTGCCTACAAGCGTCCAACCTTGCTGCTGAGCGATCCCGAGCGCCTAGCCCGGCTGCTAAAGAATCCTGAACGCCCGGTTCAGATCGTCTTTGCCGGCAAGGCTCACCCCGATGACCAGCCTGGAAAACTTCTACTGCAGAACATGATCGAATTCGCCACGCGTTACGAGGTCACCGATCGGGTCGTCTTCATCGTCGACTTCGACCTCACGATGGACCGCTCGCTCGCCCAGGGGGCGGACGTCTGGTTGAATACTCCGCGACGACCCCTGGAAGCTTGCGGCGTCGGCGGAATGAAGGCAGGAATGAACGGAGCACTGAATTTCAGCACGGTGGACGGCTGGTGGGACGAGGCCTGTCTCGACGCCGATCGGGCGGCGGTACCAATCGGCTTCACCATCGGAACCGCCGGTCCGTACGCCGACGATGAAATCCAGGACATGCTCGACGCCGAGTCGCTCTACGACGTCCTGGAGAATGAGATAATCCCCCGTTTCTACGAACGTGACAGTGGGGGCGTACCGCGCGCATGGATTGCGTCGGTGAAGCAGTCGATGTCAACCCTGGCTCCGACGTGGGATGCCCTGCGAATGACGCGCGAATATACCGAGTCGTACTACCTTCCCGGGTTGTCTATGGTGCAGCGACTTCGCTCGGGTGAGGCCAAGTCGGCCCGAGCCCGAGCCCGCGATCTCGATCGATTGCGGTCCAACTGGCCGGGTCTCACGGTCGCCATCACCCAGCGAGATCCAACACCGAATTTGAGAGAACAGGTCGAGCTGGTAGTGCATCTCAGCAACCTGGACCCGGCTGACCTGCGCGTCCAGCTCTGGATCGCCTGGCGTGGTGAGATCCCGCGAGCCGTCGACGCCATGCTCGTTGACCGTGAAGGCAACCAAGCACGCTACGTTGGCATCGCCGAGCGGCGCGCAGGTGTCGAACCGGATGAGGTAGTTGCGAGAGTCCTGCCGTCGTTAATGCACAGCGACGGCGAGGCGATTGCCTCGCTGATCACGTGGTCCCAATGACCGCCGACGCACTCCCTGGCGTCTCGTCGGCACTGCGCAAGCTGGCCGAACTACGCGGCGTCGGCGTCGGCTACGTCGATGGGCGAGGGGCAACCCGGTCGGCCGACGTCGATATCCTCATGGCCGTACTGAACTCCTTTGGTGATATGGATAGGATCTCATCGCCCGACGACGCTCGGACCGTGCTTCGAGGTCGCCGCCAACAGATCCTCGAGCGGATCCTCGAGCCCGTCTACGTAGTGGACGAGGGCGTGGAAACGCTGCTGCCAATACGTCCAGGAAGAAAATCCCTCATCGTGGAGTGTCGAGTGGAGTTCGAGTTCGGAGGGGAAATTACCTGGAGCGTTCCCTCCGATTTGCTGGCACCGTTGCCAAAGGCCACCGGTGCCCACGAGCCGTCGTGGGGACTGGCTCTGCCGGCGATGCGCGTGGGTTATCACCACCTGAACGTGATCGTCGGGCGACGAGCGACTCGCTCGACGATCATCGCTCGTCCGTTGCGAGGCGCGTCCCGTCGTTTCGCCCGAGACTGGCGCGCCTATTCGGTACAGGCTCCAATCTTCTCACTGCATTCACAGCGCAGTTGGGGTAGTGGTGACGTCGGCGACCTCGACGAGTTCGCGCGCCTCGTGGCCAATCAGCACGCCAGCGTCGTTTCGACCCTGCCGCTGCTGGCGACGTTCGGTCCCAATGATTTTGAGTCGAGCCCCTATCGGCCCGTGAGCCGGCGGTTTTGGAATGATCGATGGATTGCTCTCGATCAGGTCGAGCACTTGGCCAGCTCGACGGCAGCGCAGCATCTGATGAATGACACATACTCCCCCTCGCGCCGTGAGGCGTGGACCCTCAACGGTGTCGTAGACGGCGCCGCAGCCTTTGCGGCCAAACGTAATGTGTTACAGGCATGGGCTGTAACACATAGCGAGTACATGACGGAACGCGAAAGCGGACTGCGTTCCTACGTCATGGACCATCCTGATTTGAACGACTACGCCCGATTCCGAGCCGCCGGCGAGCGGTTCGGTCTTGACTTTCATCGTTGGCCCTCGACGGCGCGAAGCGGACTTCTGCGGTGGAATGATGTCGATCCAATCGTGGTTCGCTACCACATGTTCGCCCAATGGATCATCGATGAGCAGATGACCGAATTGGCGTCGCGTCTCTCTCAGCGCGGACAGACGCTCGAACTCGACATTCCAATCGGTGTCCACCCTCACGGTTACGATGTGTGGAGGAACCCGGAAGATTACGTCAGCACGGTATCGATTGGTGCACCGCCTGACGATCTCACGTCTCAAGGTCAGAACTGGGGGTCGCCCCCGCTGCACCCTGACCGATGCCGAGAGGACGCGCACAGTAAGTTTCGCGAGGCGCTGCGATTCCACATGCGCATTGCGGGCGTCGTACGCATTGACCACGTAATGGGACTGCAACGACTGTTCTGGGTGCCCGAGGGGGCATCTCCCGAACAGGGGCTCTACGTGGCTATGCCGTTTGAGGAGCTTCTCGCCGTCGTCGCCATCGAGGCTCAACGAACCAAAGTCGACGTCATTGGAGAGGACCTGGGCACCGTGGAAGACAAACTGCGAGATGCCCTGGAGCGTGATGGAATGCGGCGCACGTACGTCGTGCAGTACGCGATTGGCGCCAAGAGGCTTGCCGAGGTGCCCAACGGATCGGTGGCCTCCTTTGGGACCCACGATACGGCGACCTTCGCGGGGTGGTGGAGCGGCCTGGACATCGATGAAATGCTCAGCCTCGGTCGGCTTGATCGGCCCGCGGCGAAGGCCGCCCGTCACCGTCGCAGCACCGAACGCCAGAACCTCGTGCGCGAACTGGGCTGCGGCGTCGACGATGATCCCAGCGTCGTGCTCGCCGCCGTGCACGCGTTTCTCGCCGACAGCGACGCGGGACTGGTCATGGTGCAGCTCGATGACGTGCTGGAGGAAACCTCGGCGGTCAACCTTCCCGGGACCTCAACGCAGCGTCCGAACTGGAGTCGCCGATCCCGATTGAGCTTGGAGCAGCTCGCCGCCTCCTCGGATCTCGCGAGCGCCCTCAAGCCCCTGAGCCAGCGACGAGGCTACGCGAGGCCGGTGGAGCAAAGCGGTGCGTCCCAGACCCGGTTCGACGTAACGCGCTTCACGCCAGAGGACTTGCACCTGCTCAGCGAAGGACGGCACTTTCGCCTCTACAACCACCTGGGCTGCCATCCGATGGTCGCCGGAGGCGTGGCCGGGTGCTACTTCGCCGTCTGGTCGCCCAACGCCGACCGAGTCTCGGTTATCGGCGAGTTCAATGGCTGGGACGGGACACGACATCCTCTTACTCCACGCGAGAGCTCCGGGGTGTGGGAAGGCTTCATTCCCGGCGTCGAGGAATTGACCACCTACAAGTACCGGCTGCATTCGCGACTGGGTGGTGAAGAGTTCGACAAGACCGATCCGATGGGTCGTTATTTCGAAGTCCCTTCAGCGACGGCGACGCGGGTATGGAGTTCGAGGTACACCTGGACTGACGATCAGTGGACGGCCGATCGTGCAACGTACCGCGCACGCGAGCGGCCGGTGTCGGTCTATGAGGTGCACCTCGGTTCATGGCGGCGCGTACCAGAAGAGGGAGATCGCCAGCTGACGTACCGCGAGTTGGCGCCGTTACTTGCGGCGTACGCCGTCGAGATGGGCTTCACCCACGTGGAGCTGCTACCGGTCATGGAACACCCGTTCTACGGGTCGTGGGGCTATCAGACGACCGGCTACTTCGCACCGACTTCACGGATGGGCACGCCGGACGATTTCAAGTTCCTGGTCGATCAACTCCACCAGGCGGGAATCGGAGTGCTGCTTGACTGGGTGCCCTCGCACTTCCCGGCCGACCAGTTCGCCCTCGCGCGCTTCGACGGTTCGTACCTCTATGAACACGCAGACGCTCGTCAGCGCGTGCACCCCGACTGGCAGAGCTGGACCTTCAACTACGGACGCAACGAGGTGCGGAGCTTTCTCATTTCCAGCGCATGCTTCTGGCTCGACGAATACCACATTGACGGGCTACGGCTCGACGCGGTCGCGTCAATGCTGTACCTCGACTACTCGCGCCAGCCTGGCGAGTGGGTGCCCAATCGCTTCGGCGGACACGAAGATCTCGACGCGGTCGAGTTCCTTCGTCAGTGCACCACCGAAACCACTGACTCCTTCCCCGGCGTGATGGTGGTCGCCGAGGAGTCGACGTCGTGGCCAGCGGTCACGGGACCCGTGACCGACTCCGGCTTGGGGTTCACGTTCAAATGGGATCTCGGTTGGATGCACGACACTCTGGACTACCTGGCGCACGATCCGATTCATCGTCGCTACCACCAGAACGAATTGACCTTCCGAGGGGTCTACGCCGCCCACGAAAGCTTCATACTTCCGCTCTCACACGATGAGGTTGTCCACGGCAAGGGCTCGCTCCTGGCCAAGATGGCCGGTGACCAATGGCAGCAGCGCGCCAATCTCAGATTGCTCTTCGGTTACCAGTACACCATCCCCGGAAAGAAGCTGCTCTTCATGGGAGATGAGTTTGCTCAAGCGAGCGAATGGGATCACGACAAGTCGCTCGATTGGCATCTGCTGGAAAGTGTCGAGCACCAGGGCGTGGCTCGTTGGGTGCGCCGCCTCAACGCCCTTTATCGCGACCACGCGGCGCTGCACCGTGATGACGCGAGCGCGGGGGACTTCGCTTGGTTGAGTTGCGACGACGCCCCCCAAAGCGTCCTGATATGGCGACGCGGTACCGGCGACGGCGAGTTGGTCGTGATCGCCAACTTCACCCCGGTGCCGCGAGACAACTACGAGTTCCAGGTGTCACCGAGCGAACGATGGGCGGTCGCGGCCAACAGTGACGAGCTCGTCTACGGTGGCAGCGGCTACTTGACGAGTGGCGAGTTCACGGCATCGGCCGACGACCACTTCGGAAACGTGTTGCGCGTCTCGTTGCCTCCTTTGTCCCTCGTCGTGCTGAGGCGCGTCGCGTAGATGCCACCGGTCGCGGGGTTCTTCCTCCACTTCTACCAACCCCCCCGCGAGGACCCCTGGCTCGGAATCGTCACCAACGAATGGAGCGCCTGGCCATACCACGACTGGAATGAACGGATCGCCGCCGAGTGCTACCGGGCCCTGATTGCCGTGGCGCTACCCCGCGGCGACCACCAGGGCAACGAGCTTGTCGAGCCGCTGGCCAGCAGTAGCTTCGACGTCGGTCCCACGCTGCACAACTGGCTGGAGCGGTGCTCCCCGGACGTCGATCGAGCCCTTCGCTACCAGGTGGGTCGCGTCGCGCCCGGACCAGGCGCGGTGGCCCTCGCCGCTCCGATGGTGCACGCGATCCTGCCATTGGCGAGTGCCGACGATCGTAGGCGACTCGTGGCGTGGGGGATCGCGGACTACTCGCAGCGTTTCGCCAGCCCCCCCTCAGGCATGTGGTTGCCCGAGACCGCGGTCGACATCGAGACGTTGGGGACCCTCGTTGATCAGGGAATCGGTTTCACGATCCTCATGCCCACCCAGGCCGTTCGAGTTCGCGAACACGGAGGCGCTTGGCGCGGCGTTGACGCCAACACCCTCGATACGACGCGGCCGTACCTCGTTCGACTCGACCACGGACGGACCATCACCGTCGTGTTCGGGAACGCAAGCCTCTCCCAGCGCGTGGCCTTCGGCGACTTGATCGACAACGGGACTGAACTCGCCGACGCGATGCTCGAAGAGCTGAAGGACCGTGATGGTGTGGTCCTGCTCGTGGCCGACGGCGAAACCTATGGTCACCACCACCGCTTCGGGGATCTTGGTCTCGCGTGGGCGCTGCGCCGCCTTCAGCGCCACTACGGCATCAGCACGACGCTCGGAGAATGGTTGTCGACTCAGGAACCTACGCACGAGGTCGAACTCGCCTCGGTGTCGGCGTGGAGTTGCGCGCACGGGGTGGAGAGGTGGCGCAGCGACTGCGGGTGCGTGACAGGTGAGCTGCCGGGCTGGAAGCAGGACTGGCGCGGCCCGCTGCGCCAGGCGCTCGACTGGCTGCGCGAGACCCTGGGTGATTCAGTCGACGCCGAACTCGCGCGTCATGTTCGCTCGGTCGACGAGGCGCTGGTGGACTACGGCCAGGTGTTAGCCGGCACGGTGCGGCCTGACGAGTTCGTCATCGAACACGCCCAGAGGGCACTGGACGGCGACGAGATGAGTCTCGTGCTGGAACTGTGCGAGGTCCATCGGAACTTGCTCTACAGCTTCACCAGTTGCGCGTGGTTCTTCGCCGATCCCGCCCAGATCGAGACCTCGATAGTCCTTCGCTACGCCGCTGTCGCGATGGAGATCGCTCACCGGGCGCTGGGCCTCGACCTGGAGCCCGAGTTCGTCGATCGTCTGGCCGGGGTCCGATCTAATCGACCGGGTATCGGCGGGGCAGAACTCTGGCGACTGGCCTGCGAGCCGTACCGCTTCGACGAGGCCCTCGTCGCCGCGGGATTCGCCGCCGAGAGGTTCGCTTGTGGACAAGCAGCCAGGACGGCACGAGGATTCTGGCGGGCCGAGGTGGCGTTGGTCGGTGACGACGCAGGCAGCGAGCGGATCGCCCTGACGAACACGCTGACCCTGCGTCGAAGCGAGTTCGACACTCGCGTCGCGCGAACCGGGGCCCTGGGCGTAGAGGTGCACGTTGGTCATGCCGCTGGCGCCGAGCGCTTCGACCTCGGCCAACTCGGCAGTGACGTCGTGGCGAGGATGGCCGCCTCGTGGCTGGTGGGAACCGGGAGTGACAACTACGAGGGTGCCCTCGACCTGCTCGTGGCCTACCTGCTCGAGCGGGCGGCCAACAGTGACGACGTGGCGGTGCTGGTCGCTCTGGCCAGCGCGCCGAGGTACGTCACCCCCGTTGGGGAGGCCTCCATTCGTCGTGCGCTGCTGGCGATCATCGAATGCGTGGATGCCCAAAGCGACCTCGACAGCCTGGCGCCTCTGGCGCGTGCCGTCGGCCTTGGTGACATCGTGGACCATCAGTCATCCCCAGCCGTGAGCGGTTAGATTCGATGGAATGAATAACCGATTTGATGGATCTCGCGATATGCGTCGCGCGATTGATCGCCTGGCCCGACGACTTCCCGAGCCACTCGAGGATCTCGCGTGGATCTCCTACAACTACCTCTGGTCGTGGACCCCCGGCGGAAGCGAGCTCTTTCGCAGCATCGATGCATACCGGTTCATGGTGGCGGGGGAGAATCCGGTGCGGTTTCTCCTCAATCTGCCCGAACGCGACCTGCTCCGCGCCGCCACTGACCGAGATCTGCTGGATCAACTCCAACGAGTGGCCCAGGTCATCGATGCCGACCTGCAACGCCCCACCCAGCGGGTTCTGTCGAACGGTCCGGTCGCGTTCTTCTGCGCGGAATTCGGCGTCCACCAGTCGCTGCCGGTCTACTCCGGCGGACTCGGGGTCCTGGCCGGCGACCTTCTCAAGGAAATGTCGGATCAGGCGCTCGACGTCGTGGCAGTCGGACTGCTCTACCGACGCGGTTATCTTCACCAGCGCATGAGTCTCGAGGGCTGGCAGCACGAGTACTGGCTCGAGGCAAACACCGATCTGCTTCCCGCGGTGCGCGTGCGGGGGGCCGACGGACTGCCGCTGAGAGTCACGGTGCCGGTATGGGACGGCGAGCTGGCCGCGCACGTGTGGCGCGTGGACGTGGGGCGCACTCCGCTCTACCTGCTCGACGCCGAGCTCGCGGAGAACAACCCGTTGGAGCGCTGGGTCACGGCGCGCCTCTACGAAGGTTCGCCCGAGATTCGACTGGCCCAGTACGCGCTGCTCGGCATCGGCGGCGTTCGAGCGCTCGACGCCATGGGCATCAGTCCCGCACTCTTCCACCTGAACGAAGGCCATCCGGCGCTCGCACCGCTGGAGATCGCCTCGCGGACATCGAGCGAACTCGCTGGGGACCGCCTGGGGCTCGAGAAGCTCTTGGACATTGGCCGTGACCGATTCGTCTTTACGACCCACACTCCGGTGCCCGCGGGCAACGAGACCTACGACCCGGACGTCTTCTTCTCCGTGCTCGGTCGTTCGGTTGACCAAATGGGACTATCGCGTGACGAGTTGAGTTCCGCCAGTCGGGTCGACGCCGCCGCCACGACCGAGCCGCTGGGTCTCTCCCCGCTGGCGATCAGGTCTGCGCGCTCGACCAACGCGGTGAGCAAACGCCACGGCGAAGTAGCCCGCACCATGTGGAGTCCACTCTTTCCCACCGTGAAGCTGGACGATGTGCCCATCACCCACGTCACCAACGCGGTGCACCTGCCGACGTGGATGGCTCCCGATATGCGCGACCTACTCACCAAGTTCTTCGGTGCCGATTGGGAGCTTCACGCCAACGACCCGGGGCTGTGGAGTCACGTGGACGAGATCCCGGACGTTGAGCTCTGGAGGGCGCGGTGCGACCTGCGACTCCAATTGGTGGAAATGCTTCGTAGTCGCATCGTGGTCGATCGTTTGGCGCGAGGCGAGGACGTCGCCCTGGCCGAGTCGGCGTTCAGCGCCTTCGACCCCACGCACCTGACCATCGGCTTCGCTCGCCGATTGGCTACCTACAAACGACTCGACCTCTTGTTCCACGATGTTGAGCGCCTTCACGGCATCATCGATCATGACCAGGGAGTGCAGATCATCTTGGCCGGCAAGGCTCATCCCCTCGATTACGAGGCGAAGAGCGTGGCGAAGAACGTTTTCGTAGTGAAGCGGGGGCTGGAAACGACCAACCGCGTGGTCTTCCTGGAAGACTACGACCTGCGGGTCGCACCGCAACTCGTGGCGGGGTGCGACGTTTGGCTGAATCTTCCTCGACCGCCCTTCGAGGCCAGCGGCACCAGTGGAATGAAATCAGCACTCAACGGTGGACTCAACCTGAGCGTATTGGACGGCTGGTGGTGCGAGGGGTACAACGGGCGCAACGGCTGGGCGATCGATGGATCGACGGTGGACGACCCAGAAGCGCAGGACGAACGGGACGCGACGGCGCTGTACGAACTATTGGAAAGTGAGGTGAAGCCCCTCTTTTATTCGCGCGACGCCAACGGAGTGCCCGCGCTTTGGCTGGCGCGAGTGCGCGAATCACTGCGAAGCCTTGGTCCGCAGTTCAGTTCGGCGAGGATGGTCAACGACTACGTCAACCAGGTCTACCGGCCGAGTCACTAGCGCGACGAGCAACAAAGCGAGTCGGGCTGCGTCGACAGCACGATTCACGGGGTCCATCTGAGTTTGACGAAATCAGCGTCGGGCCGCGCCCACGTACCGGCGTCCGTTGATCGCGTCGTCCGTTCGGCCGGTGCAGCGCGGGAGAACGAGGTCGTTGGACCGACGTCTCTCGTTTCAATTTGTCGTGAATGGCGACCGTCTGAAGTCGGTCCGACAATTAGCGAGGCTCACGAATCCTTGACTACTGGAACGCGAACTCGGGGCGTTGACCCGCCTTGATCTCCTCGCGAACGAGAAACTGCGCCAACGGAAGATCCTCCGCATGGGTGACCCCGATGCAGCGTGAATTCGTCGTAATGACGTCAAAACGAATCGACCCGCTGTGCAGAACTTCTCCGATGAAGACCGGCAGCAGCACTTCGGGGCTCACGGTGAAGTCGTGTCGATCCATCGCTTGGTGCATCAACGGCCAAATCGACGGCTGGAAGCCCCACAGATTCATCGAAACCAACGTCTGGGGGTCCAGGAAGTACGGTGCTAGTCCGTCGTCGGCGGCGAGCCCGTCGGACGAGTAGTGCACATTTCGTCGCTCCACTATCTCGACGAGAAGCCCATCGGCGACTCGGCACGATCCGCGCGAGACCGGAAGGTCGCCCACGAGCGAGTTCTCGAGTTCGAAGGCTATGAGGCAACTACTGGTGCTCGTGGTCAGATGATGGTTGAGCTTTCTCAAGGCGTCAAGTCCATAGATGTCGTCAGCATTAGAAACGCCAAAGGGGGTAGCGGGGTCCACCATTGGCTCGGCGGCCAGCACCGCGTCCACTGTACCGTGAAGTGTTTCTTGGACGGCGAACGAAACGCGGTGGTCCCTCGGCCAGTGCTTGGCGACGTGCGCCCTTATGGAGGGTCCGGTATCACGGTTGATCACGACCACAATCTCGTCGAAGCCTACGGCGATTGCGTCCGAAGCCAAGAGATCTATGACGCCCTCGCCATGCTTGCCGATTGGAGCAAGCTGCTTCAGGCCGCCATAGCGACGGGCACGACCTGCCGCCAGGATTACGAGGGTCGGTCCCTTCATCTTGTTGACCGTACCACGAGCGCCAACATCATCGTTGTGGCGACGTCGTTGCCCAGGACCACGGCGCGCGTTAGCACTGGCGTCGCACGAGGCCCGTGCCGCGATCGTTGGAGAATTCACCATGGCAGGTGCAATACCGAGCGCGCACGAGCGCGGGGAGATTCGGGGCCAGGTAACTGGCTAGACAGGGGTTCACTTCAAGGCGTAGGACTCATTCATCTTCGAAGCGCTATCGGCGGTAACCTATGGCCTGCGACCAGGGGAGTAGTAGTAGCTAATCTCTCAGACGATGTCGTGTCAGGCTATTCCGGTGCTGTTGACACGCTCGCCAATCAGCGACAAGTCGTCGATCGAGTGGGAGTTATAGTTCTTTCGCCGACACGTTCAGGCAGCCTGAGAATGTGTCCGGAGTTTGTGGGAGAGGCCAGTATGCAAGCGGTTTGCCAATCGAAACGACGACCGCTTTCACTCGCTGGTTGTCGGCGCATTGGGGCATGGCGTCAAGGCCGATGAAACACGATCGCCATTCACTTTTCGCGGCGATACGGGCCGGCGAGGATCGGCTTGCAGTCTCTATGCCCGATGGTAGCTTGACCTACCGTCAGCTTCGCGACGAAGCCTCGCTTCTGACAGGTGAACTGCGGAGCGAGCAGCCGCTGGCGCTTTGGGCCACTCCAGAGTTGGCGACCGTAATCGGGCTCTACGCGGCGTTGGCGAATGGCACTCCGATTGTTCCACTTAATCCTAAGTCCGGTGAACGTGAATTGGCGCATGTCCTCAATGACGCGTGCCTGTCCACGATCATCGCTAGCCCTCATGCTACGTTGCCCCACATCCTGAGTCCGATGCGGCGCATCTCGGTCGACCTTGTTGGTGCTGTTGGCGGGCCATCGACGTGGCCCTCTGAACCACCCTCGGAAATGCCAGCGCTGATCATGTACACCTCAGGTACGACCGGTCCACCTAAAGGCGTAGTGCTAAGTTCGGCAGCGATCCAAGCCAATCTTGATGCGCTCGCGCGAGTCTGGGCTTGGACCGAGGAAGATCACCTCGTCCACGCGCTGCCGCTTTTTCATGTGCATGGATTGGTTCTGGGCCTACTCGGGCCGGCTTTCGTCGGCGGCAGTGTTCGTCATCTTGGCTCCTTCTCGGTTGACGGCGTCGGCGAGGCACTTGCCGCGGGAGGTTCGATGCTGTTCGGCGTGCCCACCATGTACCACCGGATAGCCAACGCGCTCGACGACGATCGCGCGTTGGCCTCGTCCATTTCTGGCGCGCGCCTCCTCGTCTCCGGATCGGGACCACTCATGACAAGCGATTACCAGCGGATTGAGCGGGCCAGTGGACAGCGAGTCGTCGAGCGCTATGGAATGACCGAGACTCTTATCATCACGTCCGCCGACCCAGAGGCTCCTCCCCGCCCTGGATACGTCGGACAGGCATTGCCCTCGGTGGAGATTCGCGTCGTTGATGAGGCGCGTGAGGACGTGCCCGCCGACGACGAGACAGTGGGGACAGTTCTCGTGCGGAGCCCCAGCCTGTTTGACGGGTACCTCCATATGCCTCAGGCGACCGAGGCAACTATGAGTGGTGCGTGGTTCTCGACCGGGGATTTGGGGGTCATTTCGCGTGAAGGCAGCTTACGGCTCGTCGGCCGCGGCTCGACTGACCTTGTCAAGAGCGGCGGTTACCGAATCGGAACGGGGGAGATCGAACAAGTGCTGCTCGAGCATCCCGGCGTTGAAGAAGTCGCGGTGGCAGGTCTCCCTGACGACGATCTGGGGGAGCGCATCGTTGCTTGGATCGTGCCTGTCGGGGGCGCTGAGCTCGACACCCAAGAGCTCATCGACTACGTGGCGAACAGGTTGGCGTCTCATAAACGACCGCGCGAGATTCGATTCCTCACTCAGCTCCCGCGCAACGCCATGGGCAAGATTCAAAAACATCTGTTGTTGACTGTCGCCGTTAAAGGACGAATGTGAAGTCATGATCGCGGGCCAGGATGCAAGGTCGCTCGAGCATTTGTGCAATTGGATTTGGGTCATCAGCGTTGGCAGCGATTCGAGACACGAACAGGAAGTCGCGTTCTCGCCATGGTAGATACTCGATCATCTGCGTCCCGCTCGCGGGAAGTGGGGGATTCGTAGGTTCGCGGATGCTGTGCATGCGCTCGTAGCCAGAAGGCTCCTCGCCGAATTCACTTCTGTCGCACGCACGGCCACCCGACCGCGTGCAACGTCTCTTCCGGCGCCGGCTCTGTCTGGGACTGCTGTCGATCCGGGCTGTTGAGGGGATTGGAGCTCACTCGAAAAGTAGTCCGCCAGTAGCCCGGCGGCCGGTCAATGCCAACTCCAATGGGGTGGGAACTACCCTCGTGGCGGCCACCCAGTGATCACACCGTGGCCCGAAGGGAAGCGGACATTCTTGGCGCGCACGAACTCATGCAGGGTTTCGGGTCCGTATTCGCGACCGTAGCCGCTACCCTTGACGCCGCCGAAGGGCGAGCCGATAAAGGTTCGTCGGGTGTAGTTGTTGACGAACACCATGCCCACCTCGAGACGTTGCGCAAGCTGGCTCGCGCGCACTTCGTCACGAGTGCAGATAGCAGCCGTCAGTCCATACTCGGTGCCGTTGGCAATCTCGACGGCCTCATCATCAGTTTCGAAACGCATCAAGCAGGCGATGGGGCCGAAGATCTCCTCCTGCGCTACGGTCATCTCCGGTGAGACATCTCCTAGAACGCACGGTGCGACGAAGAAACCCTGGGCGAACTGAGGACCGTCAGGGACGGTGCCTTGATAGAGCAGTTGAGCCCCTTCCTCCAGACCTACTTTCAACAGGTTCTGCACGCGCTCGCGCTGGCGCGCATCGACCATAGGCCCGATGTCGGTTGAGGCTGCGAGCGGGTCGCCGATCACCAGCGCCGCCGTCTCGTCGACGAAGCGCCGGGCGAACTCCTCGTAGAGAGATGAGTGCACGAGAATGCGCGAGGTGGACGTACACGCCTCGCCCTGGTTGTAGAACATTCCCTCGATCGAAATTGCGACAGCTTCATCAAGGTCTGCATCGTCAAGGACCATCAGAGCGTTCTTGCCGCCCAGCTCCAAGGTGGTGTACGTCAGGTTCTTCGCGGCACCTACCATGACCTTGCGTCCCGTGGACGTCGAGCCAGTGAAGGAGATGCGCTCCACCCGAGGATGGGCAACCAACGCCGCACCGGCCGCAATGCCACTCACGGCATTGATCACCCCCGGGGGCAGAACCTCGTTGGCAATCTCGACGAGCCGCAAGACGGTGAGTGGCGCCTGTTCTCCTGGCTTGATCACCACCGTGTTACCCACGGCGAGCGCCGGCGCGCACTTCTTCGAGAAATGGATCGGCGGCCAGTTGAAGGGGAGGATTGCCGCCACGACGCCGTAGGGTTCGTAAACGATGCGGGCCTCGATCGGACCCTGATCGAGAATCTCGCCGTGGACCGTCTCGGCTATACCTGCGTAGTAGTCGAAGCTCGAGTGGCTGGAGACGACGTCTACCTTGAGAGCATCTCGCTTGGGCTTTCCCACTTCGCGTGCGCAGAGTTCGGCCAACTCGTCTGCGTGCTCGCGAATTCGAGCCGCGACCTGGCGCATAAGAGCGCCACGTTCCTTTGGAGAGAGGAGACGCCAGACTTCTTCGTAGGCACGACGGGAGTCCGTGACCGCACGATGGACCATCTCGTCAGTCGCCACCACTATCCGAGCCATTGGTCGCCCCGTAGCCGCTTCGAGGACCTCGAAGGTGTCAGCGCCGTCACCGTCGACGAACTCACCGCCGATAAATGGTCCCCACACGGACCGATCCCGCAGTAGGGAGTCGGTGGTACTCGAGTCAATACGCGACTTGTTCTGAGTGACTGTCATCCAATCCCTTTCCTGTAGAACTCTTTCGGCGGGCTCTCACCCGCGAGTTGCGGCACCCTACGTCCAGATGGAGCACCATCGGGTTGCGGTCATGTTCAAGGAGCCGCAATGGTCCTCTCGCACGAGTACGCCTGTATGCCGTTGTTGTCAGGCGGACTGCGAGACAAGGCAGCAACAACATACCCAGTTTATGCACGATAGCCAAGAGTATAGGCAGCTCGCCAAGTCAGTCAGAGTCGCCAAAGACGCTGGGGACCTGCTTCCGGTACTGATTGTCGTGTGCTGCTTTCGCCGCAGTTGAGGCCGGAACTACTCCATCGCGAGATCGACGACCACGCTTGCGAGCGAGTTCGCGATCGTGTCGAGTTCGGGTGTTGGCATGTACTGACGCCGCAATTCGAGCAGCGTGGAGATGGATGCCCGATCCACGATCCCATCAGGGATGAGTCCACTGGCGGGAGCCAACAGGCACGCATAGTGGGCTTGAGCTTGCGTCTCTGTGAGGTTCAGCAACGACATTGTGGCCTCGATGACTTCCGCCTCTCTTTCTCCTGCGAGGATCTCCCGCGATGTCTCGAGCAGCACATCGGTGAACCGTCTTCTGACGTCGTCGACCACGGGATCGTCGGCGGCAATAGCCGCGATGACAGTCCCGAGGTAGGGGCCAATATCGGCAACGGAGCTGACAATGGTACAGCCTGCGCCCTCGGCGCGTAGTTCGCTTCCCGCGTTGAGAACGGTGGCTGCGCAACTGCCTTCGATCAGCGCAGATGCGCGGTGCGGCGTCGAGCCCAGCGCTTCGACGATGTAGTCGCCCGGATGCAGGCCGGCCCTGTCGAGAAGCGCGTAGGCGACGAAGGCGAAGCCTGATTGTGGCACGTCAACGCCGATGGCCATTCCGCGAACATCCCTGGTCGTAGCGATCGTTGGAGCGAGGCAGAGCGAAAGTCCGAGACCCCGGTCGATAGCGCCGACGATTTCGATCGGGAGATTTCGCCCGAGCGGATTCTGGGATAGAAAACGATAGGCCAGGACATTGTCCGGGCTGGTGAAGATGAGATCGAACTCGCCGGCATCGAGCGAACGGAACTGCGCGGGCGATGAAGATACCGGTGATTCGCGAACATCGACACCGGCGCGGCGGAACCCCCCTGTGTCGCGAGCCAAGTGAATCAGCACGGACTTGGTGAAAGTGCCGACGTGGAGTTGAACGCCGTGCATCGCGACATCATGCCACACCGAGCAATCCTCTGAGGAGGTTGACTAGCCCAAAGGTTCATGAAGGGGCTGGCCAAGACTGAATCATGCCGGGTTCTGTGTTGCCGAATTCCTTGGAAAACGACAGGATTCTTGACCAGTTGATGAAATGTCGCGATCGTTGCGATTCACCCGGATCTCGGAGGAATCTGATGTTCACTTCCATTGAAAGTTGCGGCCCGAAGTTCGGGGTGAAGTGTTTCACTGCGTTGTGGAAGGGATGAATTGTGCGTCGAGCATGGGACAATCCGTGGGATTCGTGCGAGGTGGATAGACGGAGACGCTCTAGAGCCCTTCGTATCACTGGTGGGCCGCCTGGGTCTCGATCCCAGCGCCTGAGGATTGGAGGAGACTTGCTGATCGTTGTGGCGTGTCGATCTGGTCGAGAGCTCCCTACGTCTCAAATGAAGCGGTGTTGTCGCTTGTCAGCTTGGCTTCGCAGTGTTGCAGGAATATGAGGCCGAAGATGAGGCCTGCTTCGGGCCCATGACATCGCCCCCGGGTTGTCAGTCCACTACGCCTTGGAGATAGTGGCTTGACTTCGGCGCCAGTCGGGTTGCAGGCTGCGCTTCATTCATGGCTTCCGGAATGGAGTTACTCCCAAGCGGATAGACAAGACTCGAAGATCTCGAGGAACCTGAGAGAGAGGCATCCCTCTTCGGCGGTTCCAGAAGAATTCGAAACGAAATTGCTTTCCGCAAGACCTGCGGCGATTGAATGTGTCAACGGAGTTGGCGTCCATCTCGTGCGATGTTGCGACAGTCCTGCGACACCTGGGCGTGGAAAATAGTGCAGAACAGGAGCGGACAGTGGCAGTGAGTGCAGTACTCCTCCGGACCGCATTGTCCAGTTCGCGCAAGGAGAGCTGGTCCGGAGCGGGCGACGCGAATCGAACTCGCGTTCTCAGCTTGGATCAGCGACGTCGTCGACGAGGAGCGGGCCGAGGTACTGGAGTAGTCCGGCGACCGAATTGAAGTGATTCGGTCGCCGGACCAGCGAAGTCGAGGTCAGGTGGCGTAGCAAGGCCTGTCCGTCGAGGTCAGGATAGGTCGAATCGATCGAGATTCATGACCTTGTTCCACCCAGCCACAAAGTCGCGCACGAACTTCTGCTGTGAGTCGGCGCACGCGTAGACCTCGGCGATCGCTCGGAGCTGGGAGTTCGATCCGAAGACGAGGTCGACGCGGCTGGCGGTCCACTTGATCGCGCCCGTCGCGCGATCGCGACCCTCGAAGGTCCCCTCGGCTGCGGACGCCGCCTGCCACTCCGTACCCATGTCGAGTAGGTTCACGAAGAAATCATTGGTCAACGCCTCGGTCTGCTTGGTGAAGACACCGAGTTCGGACTTTCGGAAGTTTGCATTCAGGACACGCATGCCGCCCAGAAGAACCGTCATTTCAGGAGCGGTCAGTGTCAGCATGTGCGCCCGATCCAGCAGCAGTTCCTCCGCCGTACGGCGGTGTCCCTGCCCGAGGTAGTTGCGGAACCCGTCGGCGATTGGTTCGAGCACGGCGAAGGATTCGACGTCGGTTTGCTCCTGCGACGCGTCCGTGCGGCCCGGCGAGAAGGGAACCTGCAAGTCGTGCCCGGCGCTCTTCGCGGCCTGCTCGACGGCGGCACATCCGCCCAGCACGATGAGGTCAGCGAGCGAGACAGCCTTGTCACCAGTTTGTGAGTTGTTGAAGTCCTTCTGGATCCCCTCCAGCGTCGTCAACACCTTCGCGAGTTCGGCCGGATTGTTGACTTCCCAATCCTTCTGCGGGGCGAGGCGAATGCGCGCACCGTTGGCGCCACCGCGCTTGTCGGTGCTGCGGAACGTCGCCGCCGACGCCCACGCGGTCGAGACCAGTTGGGCAACGGACAGGCCTGATGCGAGAATCCTCTCTTTCAGATCAGCGATCTTCTTTGCGCCGATCAACTCGTGCGTGAGCGCGGGAACGGGGTCTTGCCAGATCTGCGGTTCCGCGGGGACCAACGCGCCGAGGCCCCGCGTGTAGGGACCCATGTCGCGGTGGGTCAACTTGTACCACGCCTTGGCGAAGGCGCCGGCGAACTCCTCGGGATTCTCGTGGAAGTGCTTCGAGATCGGCCCATAGATTGGGTCGAACCGCAGGGCGAGGTCCGTCGTGAGCATCGTGGGGTCGTGCTTCTTCGCCGGATCGTGGGCGTCGGGCACGGTGCCGGCTGCTGCTCCATCCTTTGGCTTCCACTGCGAAGCGCCGGCGGGACTCTTCGCAAGCTCCCACTCGTGGCCAAACAGGAGGTCGAAGAAGGTATTGTCCCACGTCACAGGCGTGGCGGTCCAAGCGCCTTCCAACCCGCTGGAGATCGTGTCGTCGCCTCGGCCGGTACCGAAGCTGTTCTTCCAGCCAAGGCCCTGCTCCTCGATGGGGGCGCCCTCGGGTTCGCGGCCGGCGTACTTCTCTGGATCAGCCGCACCGTGGGTCTTGCCGAAGGTGTGCCCACCGGCAATGAGCGCCACCGTCTCCTCGTCGTTCATCGCCATGCGCAGGAACGTCTCTCGAATGTCGACGGCCGCAGCGAGCGGATCCGGGTTGCCGTTGGGACCTTCGGGGTTCACGTAGATGAGACCCATCTGGACGGCACCGAGGGGAGTGTCGAGTTCCCGGTCACCCTTGTATCGCTCGTCACCGAGCCACGTGGCTTCAGGTCCCCAGTTGGTAGCCTCATCGGGTTCCCAGACGTCTTCGCGCCCACCGGCGAAACCGAAGGTCTTGAGCCCCATCGATTCCAAAGCACAAGTACCGGCGAAGGTGATGAGGTCGGCCCAGGAGATTTTGCGTCCGTACTTCTGCTTCACCGACCAAAGCAGCCGGCGCGCCTTGTCGAGGTTCACGTTGTCGGGCCAACTGTTGAGGGGCGCGAAGCGCTGCGCGCCGGACCCGGCGCCGCCACGGCCGTCGCCGATGCGGTAGGTACCCGCACTGTGCCAGGCCATGCGAATAAAGAGCGGCCCGTAGTGGCCGTAGTCGGCTGGCCACCAGTCCTGCGACGTTGTCATCAGCGCCTCGATGTCCTTCTTCAGCGCATCGAGATCAAGCGTCTTGAACTCCTCGGCGTAGTCGAAGTTCTCATCCATGGGATTGGACAGGGGGGAGTTCTGGTGGAGAAGCTTTAGGTTCAACTGATTCGGCCACCACTGCGCGTTCGGCTGGCTGGCACCTGCGAGGGTGTTCGCTCCGCCCGAGAACGGGCACTTGTTTTCGTTCGTCATGTTCTCTCCTTTGGTTGCTTCATATCTATGAGGCACGAGGTCTCCTCGTGGTGGGCTTGCTGGATTGGTTGATGCTCCTGCGTTACGGTTCTGCGCCGGCTTTGACGTCGGTCCGTCGGTGGATCGAGGCGAGTCGACGTTCGACCCTCAGCCCGACACTCCGGACAGCGGCCCCAGTAGGCGACCTCGGCTTCGTCAATCTCGTAGCCCAGGTCGTTGGCGGCCGTCAGGCAGGGGGCAAAGCCGACTGCGCAGTCGACGTCGGCCACACGGCCGCAGATGCGACAGATCAGGTGATGGTGGTTGTCATCGACCCGGTCCTCGTAGAGGGCGGGTGACCCGACGGGTTGGATTCGCCGGATGAGTCCCTTCTCGACCAGAACGCCGAGGGCGTCGTACACGGCCTGGCGCGAGATGGCACCGATTTCAGCCTCGGCGACCTCGGCCACGCCTTCGGCCGTGACGTGGGCGTGTCCCGACACTGCCCGCAGCACGGCCAGGCGCTGTGCCGTGACCTGAATACCGTGATGACGCAGAAAGTCAGTCGAACTAAGGTTCACGCCGACAGATTACATCAAGATCTGGAATAAGTCCAGAATATTAATGAGACCGACACTTCTCGCTGGGCTTACTGCAGTACCCGCCAGTGGGGCCTCTAGAACAATCACGCCTCCCAACCTTCGCAATCCGGGGCCACCTCTCAGTCCGCTGTGGGACATCACAACAAGTGGATCCAGAATGACTTCGACAGCGGCCGCTCCGGCGGGAAGATCGTCCTGCTCGTTGGCTTCATCGCGCGGGGCGAGTGTTCATTTCTCGAGCATGACGCAAGGGGCGCTGGACACGACGTCCACGAAACCCTTCGTACCCCGTTGGTGGATGTGAACTACGAACGGCGCTGCCCTATCGGGAGTTCGTCGGCCGATCGTTAACGTCCCTGGAACCGCGAGAGCTCAGTGACAGCGAGAGCTTCCGAAGACGGGCACCACACCACAGAGACGAGCGAAGGTCGCTACCGCTGGTCAGACGCTCGATGGTCTGACCGCTGTGACAAGTAGCGGGACCGCACTGCGGGTTCCTTTGGCATCTTTGCTCGGGGCGTCCGGGCATGGATCTGGACGAGTTTCTTTCGTCGCTGATCAAGTCCAGGGACCTTCTCCTCGAGCTCTCTGATCCTTCGAGCGACGGACCGCAGCGCCAACTGGGCGGCTCGCAGAGGTTCGTCTGAGCGCCAGAAGTCGGGGCGTCAAGCGACGCACTGAGTGGATCACCAAGGCGCTGCCAGCGTGGCCATTCTCGCGCAGCGCGCGACAGCCAGCCGCGATTGCGACGAGTGGTCCGCCGCCGGGAGGTTGTTCGCGCGTCGAGGGGAGTCCTGATACCCCAGGACCGACTTCTACAGCGGTCTCGACTACGCGTTGGAGTAGTGAGGACGCACGAATGGCGAGCGTTGAGCCTTCCATGATTAGTTGAGATTTGTCCTGCCCCATTCGCCGACTCGCTCCTCCAGTGAGCAAGATCGCCGCAACGCTATGAGAGGGTTCGGACATAGGTTCATAGTACAAAGCAGAGAAATGTTCGAACCGCTCGATGAGATCTTTGGGTGGGTCGTGCGTCCCACTATTCAATGGCGAGCCTCTCTGTCAGCAGAAGAGCAGATATCGCGCCTTTGAGAAATAGCTTGCACTTGGCGGCAAGTTTGGATTAGGGCCCGAGATTTCGCTCAACAGAGATCCAATGCCCCTTCTTTCTCGGTGGGCCTTTCTTGGTGGGCCGCCCGGGTCTCGATCCCGGCACCTTGGGATCAAAGGAGGGATGCGGATGGTCGGATTCGTCCGGTGGGGTCGGATTGGTCTGTGGGATGAAATGTGGGATTTCTGAGCCAGCGGCGCAATTCAGCATCGCGTTGGTTCACCAGTGATGCGCTACAGCGACACTTCCGAAAGGCCAGCCAGGTCGCGTGCGTCAGTCTCGTTAAGGGGCTCTTCGGAAATGAGCGAGGTGCGGCGCGTCGGCCAACAGCGCGCTCGCGATAGTTGCCCGCCCCACCCCGGCACGTCGGGGTCATGCCCCACTTGGATACGGCGGCGTCAAAGTGGGACACCTCACGTAGTCGAACGTTGCCGATCAATGCCGTTCTCTCGGTCACGATCTGGCAGCCGACCGTCGGATGTTCAGCACCTCCGGGAGGCAATCATTTGGGCCGGTGCTCGCGACTGTTCCCCTAGCCTGGAACGGCCCGATCCGGACACCTTCGCTCGAAGTCGTGAATGTCGCTGGGGACTCAGCTGTCGGGCGTGACCGCATCCAATCGGCGCCGAACCTCCGACGTGTTCACGCCGAGAGCGCCCAGCAGCACCGCCGCAGGATCTGGTGGTTGGAGAGTGAGAATCTGGGCCAGCACCTGCGGGGCCGTGACCTGGAGCCTCCGACGGTTGGGCTTAGACGCTTCCTCAAGCACTTTCTTTGCCGCGGGCGCCATGCGGAGGCGATCTTTTTGCGCGACGTCTCTAAACCTCGGCTTCTTCGGCACGGCGCGCATCGGCAGTGCGGGAGCATCGGTGCCGGACTCCAGGCCCAGGGCGGCCAGGGCTTCGTGATCGAGCGACGCAAGGGCCTGGCGAGCTTGCTGCAGGCTCACGCCCAAGACGGCTTCGATCGAGGGATTTTCCAACAAGGCGAGTAAGAGGTGATCGGTGCCAGTTCGGCGATCACCTCGGCGACGAGCCTCCTCACTGGCCCGCAGACAGATGGCCCAGGCGTGAAGCGTCTCTGGCGCAACGGATTCGGTGGTCATGATGACTCCTTGTTGTATTTGGTGTGCACGGATTGGCGAGTGACGCCCAAGGCATCTCCGATCTGCTGCCACGACCAGCCCTTTTCCCGGGCCGCCGCGACGTGCTTCGCTTCGACCCTCTCAGCTAGGCGATGTAGCGCCAACGAGGCGCGTAGCCCAATTGCCGGGTCAGCCGACGAGAGATTCACGCTGAGTTTTTCGATGTCCATGCCTGTCAGGATAGACTGACATGCTTGATTTGTCAACCTAAACTGACACAGCAGATCGCCACACCGGAGTGCCCCAGATGGCCGGTTCGTAGGGGCACCCCTAGCCCGCTCAGACGCCAGGTGCTTGCTTTCGCGAGCGCCTGACGCCGCCCATTTCCGAAGAGCCCGTTAAGGTGCGATTCTCAGAGAGTTTGGCCCCCAGGTCCTCCGACGCGAATCGGGCAGGCTCAGGCGCGAACACTGAGTATGGGGAGACCTTCACCCGAGAGATCTTGATGAGATCCCTTACGCCCTGTCATGGCGAGGACCAGTGACTGCAATGGCCCCGACACTAGAGGTCCCGACCCGTGCACCCAGTCGACATCGGTCGCGCGCAGCTGCAATCCCGAGATTCTCCGCTTCGATCCGATGAGGAGGTTCGAACTCTTCCAACTGTTAGCGACCGCCACGAGGGCAGCATCTGGTGATCGATGTACGAGCCCAAGAGGCCGACGGATATCGTCACCGTGCACCACGATCTCACCCAACATCGCCATGGTCGGCGCGGGTGGGTGGTTGGTCGTCGTCGTTCTTGCCCTAAGACGCCGAATGAGTTCCTCGGGGCTGACCCTTGCAAGGCGCACGGCGCCACGTTCGGTGAAGACGTCGAACTTGAATCCCGCTGAGATTAACTCCCGATAGAAATTGAGGGGAGTCTGCTCGGCGGCAGCCACGACGTGCCCGACGGTCTCGTGGACCGACCAGCCTTCGCACCAGGACGGTGCACTCCATTGCTCGGCAGCAAGCGAGTCCAGGGTCTCGGCCAACTGGGCTCGCTCCGAATGGATGTACTTCCAGATCTCTTGAGACTTCACGCCAGACCCCTTTCTGCTAAATCATCGATGGTCACGGGCCGAGATTCGCGCTGTCAGGTCCGGGGTCAACACCATCGACAACCTTTTCGAGTCGACCCAGGTAATAGTTCCATCCATTGACGTGGTCGCCAATCGCATCGTCGGGAAGTCCACGGTGAGTCAGACGCAGCAGCGTTTGCTCGCCGTCCGGGGTCAACGTGATCTCAACCTCCGTGGAGCCCGCAGGTATCGGATGACCGGGAACGTCCCACCCGAACGTGAAGACGACCTTCTGGTTGGGGACAACCTCCACGAATTCTCCAGCGCTCGGATTGACGCCGCCGCAAAGAACCCGGAACTCACCGCCGGGAACTGCATTTAAGGACGCCTCGGTCCCCATCCACTGCACGAGCCTGTCAGGATCAACGAGGTAAGGAAAGATTGTTGCGGGTGACGCCTTGATGGTCAATTCCCTGACGACTTCGGTGCTCATTCGTGCCCTTTCAATTGCTCACGCGACTCCGCGAGATCGCGAAGCTTCTCGAGGCTATTGCTCCAGAACGAGTCGATGAACGCCCTGAGTTTGGCGATCTCGCCCTGGTTGACCGAGTAGAGGCGTCGGGTTCCGTCTCTGCGCTCGTTCACCAGCCCCTTTCGGCGAAGGACGCCAAGGTGCTGCGAGATCGCCGAGCGGGTGACGTCGGGAAAGTGGTTCGCAATCTCGGTCGCGGGCATTTCTTTCGACCACACGAGGCGGATGATTTCGCACCGCCTTGGCTCGCCAAGCGTCTTCAGCATCGTGTCCATTGGTGATATGTTAGCAGTTTCTTGCGCAAGAGATCACTAACATTATAAGAGAGACACCGAGAACGGGCAGAACCGCCTTTCCGGGTCCTAGTCGGCTGCTTGAACAGGGGAGTTGAGACATGTCATATGACTTCGAAGTTTCCGACATTATTCCCGCCTCGTGTGAGGAGATCTTCCGGGCGTGGATGTCGAGCGACGCCCATACGTTAATGACGGGCGCAGAGGCGGAGATTGATCCAAGGGTCGGCGGAGAGTTCACGGCTTGGGACGGATACATTTCTGGCACGACCGTCAAACTCGAACCTTTCTCGCGAATCGTTCAGTCGTGGCGCACTTCAGAGTTCGAAGAGAGCGACCAAGACTCGCAGATCGAGGTTACGTTGACCCCTACAGATGGGGGAACGCTTCTTACGATTCGTCACATCTCAGTTCCCGACGGCCACCGCGGCTACGAGAACGGAGGATGGCTTGAGAACTACTTCGAGCCAATGCGCCGGTACTTCGCTTGAACTCGCCGTGTGAATTGTTCCGGCAAAACTGGAGAGCAACTCATTTGAGAGCACTACTCCATACGAAGATCAGCCGATTACGTATTCGAGCTGCGTGAACGAGCCGTGAGGACAGTAATCGGCAACCGCCAGGACTACCCGTCTGATCGTCTGCCATGCCTCCGTGCAATAAGTGCTGGGCATTTAGCGGCACGTGACTGTGCGAGAGGCGCTCGCCACTGATGATTGAACCATCAGTGGCGCTCTTGTCTGCAGCTCAATCGGTCCGACGCTATTTGCGACTGGCGATGAAGACAGGTATCTCGCGAGCGGTCTTCACCTGGTATTCGGCGTAAGGGGGGTAGGCCTTCACGGCGCGGTCCCACCACAGCGCCCGCTCGTCCCCGCTCACCTGTTGCACCACCACGTCGAACGGTTCGGGCCCGTCTTGCAGCATGACTTCGTCGGGATGGGCGAGGAGGTTGTAGTACCAGACTGGGTTGTCGGGAGCCCCGCCCTTGGAGGCGACGAGGGCGTATTCGCCGTCGTGCTCCACCCTCATGACGGGGGTCTTGCGTACTCTGCCGCTGTGATTGCCGCGGGTGGTGAAGATTACGATCGGTAGGCCCGTGTCGAGCAGGGTGTTGGCTCGCGTGCCTCCGGATTCCTCGTACTCGGCCACCTGGTCACGGACCCACTGCGCGGGACTGGGTTCGTACTCGCCTTCAATGGGCATGGCAGCGCTCGAAACTAAAGGTGTGGTTAGTCATCCGTACCCTTTCCGTTGGCGTGGGGAGATCGATCCATCCAGCATCGCGTAATTGTAAGACCTCGTTCTCAAGAATGCAATCGATAGTCGAATCGTACGAGCCAGTGAAAGCGCCGCCGGCGGCCACGGACCCCTGGGGGGACCGGAGCCTTCTCTTGGTGCGACGGGATTTCTTGTCATTGAATTGAGCCTCCAGCGTGCGGGTTCACGTCGGAGGGCCGACGGACGTCAACAATCTAATGGAGGGCTCGACCGTGGTAACGCTACGCCGGTCATCACTAACGAGGCGTGACGGCGGCCTTATGACGAGCGCGCGCGATCATCCGAACGGTCATGAAGGCTGCCACGATCACTCCAGTCCCTATTCCTTTGAGACAACTCTTTGAATGTAGGCGCCGCTGCAGCCTCTTGTCGAAGTCAACGATCCGAGCGCCACCGTGTCAGATCGCGCAAGGACGGACCGATTACTTGTCCAGCTCGGCTAAGACCTCACCTATGATCTTGGTCATCTTATGGGCCGGGAGTGGTTCGCCCCCTTCGGCTTCCGCCACTTCTTCGGAGAAGGCCTCGACCGAGTGAGTCCCCCCAATCAGCACGTGTCGCAGCGCCTCGCCGCTCGCTTCGGAGTCGTTGACGTCTTTGAGCGCACCGGCAACGTCATGGTCGGGCGACTCGGCGAGGGTGTGCACGACGTTCATCGCTTCTTCTCGCCCACTCGCGGTCGAGACGGCGGGCGCGCGATCGGGATTTTGTTGAAGATCCCATTCGGCAAGAGCCTCGCTATAGCCTCCTTCACCGGGATGCAACAACCGAGTCGTCTGTTCAGCGACCACGTCAACGCTGTCACCGTTCGGAGCGTCGACTGTGTCTTCACTGTCGTGATGTCGCCCCTCTGGAATAGGTACCACCAGGCTCCCGTCGGGATTTCGGATGATCTCCATGTCGTCACTCCTTTTGGACACCACTTCGTGCCTTTCACACCCAACCTAAAGGGTTCGTCTCGAACCATAATCGTTACCGATATCGACTATCGATTGTCCGTCAACAGTGCACTGGGAACCGTGAAAGGATTCACAAGAGATTCCCATTGAGTAGGACACGACCTTCAAGCCAGGGGTGTCAACTTGCCAGCAACTTCGTCGTACATCAGGTCAGAACGGCCCGCAACCGCTGCCTGAATGGGGTTTGGCCGGCATCTACGTGTTGCTCGCGGGAGCATTTCTTGGACTCTTGGTATGGGCGGTCAGAAGGTGGCGTGCCTAGCCACACTCAATCATCCTGAATCGCGCGGGGAAACGGGAGACCGCTTCATTTCCAATATGGTGCTGTCGCTCGTCACTCGGGAATTGAAGGGTTGTGAAAATGCGAGGTCTGAAATGAGGCCTATCGCGCTGCGCATCGTCTATCGCGACGATCAATGGATCTCGTTGCGCAATCGAGTTCAAGTCAAGATTCTTCGATTTCGTTCAGAAGTACGGCGACTGTTGGGATCCACGAGCGTGAACGTTCAGATTCATATAGTGGGCCGCCCGGGTCTCGATCCCGGCACCTTGGGATCAAAAGGAACTTTCCAATGGTTGTTCTGTGTCAGTCTCGTTGCGCATGTCCATTGTTTTCAAGGAATAGTGTTGTCTTGAGTCGGTCTGGTCTCGTGGCGTTGCAGAAATATGAGGCCTGTTCGGACCGGCACCCTGATTGTGGGCCGGGCACCGTGAAGCGGCTGGCAGTGCAGATCCCAGGTCAATCGTTCTCCAATTTGCTCAGCGTGACCCAGATCTCCTCCTTTGGCTGATGGCCCGGTACCGCCGAATTATCTGAACGATTTCGGCAGCCGGGAGATCCACGACCCTGGTGTCAACTCTGGCGCCGAGGACGGACGACTAGTTCGAGACCTGCTCCTCGTCAAGCCATTCCCTGGCATGGTGCTCGGCCCACTCCTCGCTGACGGTGCCCTTGAATATCGAGACGAGCACCTCACGATGGGTCAGCGCCATGAAGACGTGTCCCGCCACCGCGGCGAAGATGGCAAAGGCGAAGAAATCGTGGGTCACCGTGGCGCCGGTTCGCCACGAGACCGGGAAGAAGCGAAACCACTGCAGGATGCACCCGGTTGCCCACATGACCACAATCACTGCACCGACAAACAGCGCGTTGGCCTTCTGGCCAGGGTTGTACTTGTCGGCATCCAGCGGGGACCTCCCAAGGGTCTTCATCCAGCGAATCTCCGAGCGAGTCCAGTAGCTGAATCGACGAACGTCTTCGCGCATCCGGCGTCCCCATGGACCAGCCATGGATACCAAGACCGGGGCGGGCAGCATCAGGCCTGACCACAGGTGGATCTCCTGAATCACGTGACGCGGGAATACGATGCCGAAGAAGGATCCGAAGTAGAGCGGGATCGCCGTGAACATCAAGACGCCAAAGAGGAGCGCGTTCATCCAGTGGGCTGTTCGCTGCACCTTATCGAAGCGGACGAGTTGGTTGACGGCCTCCGTCCGGGTTGAGGTGGTCACGCGAGGCTCGGATCGGGGTCAGTCGGCCCCGTCGTTCCGTCGAGCCATCCGTTGCCCGGGTAACCGTTCTGTTCCCAGTACCCGGGCTCGACCCGGTCGACCACGCGGATCGCGGAAAGCCACTTGAGCGACTTGTATCCGTACATCTGGGGGACGACCAGTCTGACCGGGCCTCCGTGGTGTTGGGTCACCGGAGCGCCGGACATCTCGTAGGCCACGATGACGTCAGATAGGTGCGCCTGGTCGAGGGTCAGGCTCTCGGTGTCGGCCCCGTCGTAGGAGTCGAAGCTCACCGCCACGGCGCCGGCCCGCACGCCGGCCTCCTTCAGGAGATGGGTCAACTGCACGCCCTTCCAATGCACGTCGGGAACCCGCCACCCAGTGACGCACTGGAAGCCCTTCACCATCTCGTACGCGGGCATCGACTGGAGGTCGGCCAGCGTGAACGTCGAGGGCTTCGCGACGAGACCGCTCACCTTGAGTCGATACTTGCGAGGGCTGATGTAGGGGTAGGAACCGGTAATCGAGTAGATGCGGAAGTGATCGCCTCCGGGCAGCAACGACGCGATGCCCGAACCCAATTTGCTCCCCACGAAATTCTGGGCCTCGGCACCGAAGGCAATGCCAACCGCCCCCAGGGCCGCCAATCCAATGAATACCCGTCGGCCGACCGGCACCTTGGTGAACTTCGAATCTGGCGACTGTTCCACGCGTGCTCCTTGCTCCACTGTTTTAGTATCGCGGTGCCCAAATCTGTTACAGCGTGCACCTTGGAGTGGCGCGGTGATTGTTTGGTTGGGCGCCACGAGGCCAGTACGGCCCACCGCTACTGGCGGCCTTCAATTCACATTCGTTGCGAGGCCCTGCTCTGAGTCATGATCCGCGGGCCGAGATCTTCGTCGCTTCGGCTTCGGTTGTCTTCAACTCGCGGAGGATTGCATCCGGTTGTTCCAGGCGCGTTGTTCGCGGCTCGTGAACTACTGCTCGTCGTCTTTCGACTCGGCCTGATAGAGGTCGAAGATGTTGCCCAGTTCCTCGAGCGCTTCGGGCGAGAGGTCCTCAGGTCCCACGGTCCCAGTCAAAGTGATGGTGACGCGCATCTGGTCGAGATAGGCACTGCAAGCGTCACAGGCCGCGAGATGGCGCTCCAGCCGGAGGCGATTCCTAGTCGTCAGTGCCCCATCGAGGTAGTCACTGATCAGCGCGACCGCTTGACGGCAGTTGATGCTCTTAATCAGCGCCATTATTGCTCCGTTCCCTTGAAGTCTTCCAGCGAAGTACGAATCTTCGCTCGAGCGCGGTGGAGCAAAACTCGGATGTTGGCTTCGGAGAGATCGAGAATGTTGGCAACTTCACTGGTAGTTAGTCCCTCGACGTCGCGAAGTGTTACGACGGACTTCTGGGGATCGGGAAGAGCGCTGATTGCATCGCGAACTCGCCGCAGAACATCGACGTTGTCCAATTGACTCCCGAGAAGGTCAGTGAACGGCTCAGGGGGCTCATTCCACATTCCACCACTGCTGAAGCGTGTGGCGGCCACAGTGTCAACCGGGTCCACGCTGATGACCCGGTGTTCACGGGTTCCCGTTCGCCGCGCTCGATTCGCCGCGATCTGGAACAGCCAGGTCTTGAAGGACGATCGCCCTTCGAACTTTTCGGCGCCACGAAGAACCGCCATCCACGTGTCCTGGGCGACGTCCTCGGCGGTCGAAGCTGAGTTGACGTAGTGTCTGGCAATTCCGAGGATCGACGGCTGGTAACGGACGACCAACTCGCAGAAGGCCTGGCGGTCACCAGCCAGGAACTGCTCGAGCAGCACTTCGTCGTTCATCGGCCTCAGCGTAGTTGAAGGGTTGGCGCGCCCGTTGCACAAATTGGCGCTTGGCGCCACGAACTCATCAACGGAGGGTCCCTTTCGGCGTTCTTCGGCTCCTCGCCCGATGTCGACACCCAACGAATTGGGTCCATCCCATCGGTTGGCAGTCTCGGCAGGGGGATGAGTCGGACTGCACCGCTACCGGTCACCTGGATCGGAACGGACGAGTGTCCCTTACAGTTCACTCTTCGTGGGTTTTCGAACGTAGGCCAGGTCGCCACGCGACTTGGTGTAACGGACTTGGACGTTAGGGGACTCAACTATCGAACGGAAACCTTCCGTTCAGTGCTTTGTTCACCAAAGAGACCCTCTGGAGGGAAATTTAAATGAAGAAGACACTCCGTAGTACCGTTGCATCGCTCGCCGTTCTGGCTGGATCATTTGGAGTCGTGGCAACGACTTTCGCAGTCCAGGCGAATACTGCGTCGGCGAGTACCCCGATGACCCATTCCTGGCACGGCACAGTGGAAAGAGTGAATGCCAAGATGGGGACGGAAGAGTCATTCACCCTGAAGGTCGGGATGAAGACCTACAAGGTTGACTACACCACGATGACGAAGTTCACGATGGGCTCGTCGAAGGGCGTGAAGGCCGGAGCGATGATTTCCGTGACCGGCACACTTTCGGGGTCAACCATTAAGGCCTCCAAGCTCAGTCTCTAATCGCTTGCGCCCGGTCCCGCTCGATAACGGTCGTGCGGGACCGGGGCTTGGATTGCCACTGAATCGTGTCGGGAATGAATCGGTTGTAAGTCTTGTGCTGGCTGGCCTGGGGCTGGCTGCGGCAGAGTTGACGTCGTCTGCTGCGTTGTGCGTGACTCATGAATCGGTTGGCCCCGTGCGGGTGCCTTTCCCAGGATCTGTCCGCGCCGCGTGGTTGACGGCGTCAACCCGGTCGTTCATCTTTATGGCTTGATTAGAAGCTTGTCCAACCCGTGACAGCGGGTCGTGGCCCATTACAGCACTGCCTCGAGGTGACCTTCCCAGGTTGACGATGATCACGACGTCCCTAGAGAAGGAGTTGCCGCAATGAGTTCCATTGTGTCAGAAGAATACGACTTTGTCATCGGCGTGGATACCCACGCCGCAACCCACACCTTTGCGGTCGTGGCTGGCTCGACGGGTGCCGTGCTCGACCACGCCGTCTTCCCGACCAGTCCGGCGGGGCTCAAGAGAGCGAAGGGCTGGCTAGTCCGGCGCTGTGGCGATGCTCGGACCCTGATCGTGATTGAGGGCACGGGATCATTCGGTGCGATCGTGACCGAGCGGCTGATGGCCGCTGGGCGCACGGTCGTCGAGGCGGCGCGGATGCCCGCTGGCGACCGCCGAGGCAAGGGCAAGAGTGACGAGTTCGATGCGGCACGGATCGCTCGGGCGGTGCTCGGGCTCGCCATCACGGACTTGCGCATTCCTCGAACGCTCACGGGCAATCGGTCGCGAGTCGCGATGCGGGTCCTCGTCGTCGCCCGCGAGGAGATGACCGGGGAGCGGACCAGGGCGGTGAACGCGCTGACTGCACTAGTGCGCACAATTGATCTCGGTGTCGATGCGCGCACGTCGCTCAGCGCCGCGCAGATCACCGCGATCGCCGGATGGCGCACTCGCGTCGAAGACACCAACGCCAGGATTTGCCGCCAAGAGGCTGTGCGACTCGCTCAGCGCATTCGGACCCTAGACGGTGAGATCACCAGCAATCGCGCGACCGTCACGAAGCTCATCGCACAGGACACGCCACAGCTGCTCGAGCTCACCGGGGTCGGAGCGATCGTGGCCGCAAGTGTGCTGGTCGCCTGGTCGCACCCCGGTCGAGTTCGCTCTGAGGCCGCACTGGCCTCACTGGCTGGAACCTGCCCGATCCCCGCGTCGTCGGGCAATACCGTGCGCCACCGCCTCAACCGCGGCGGCGACCGCCGGCTGAATCGCGCGCTCACGACCATCGTCATTGTCCGCATGAGGACAGATCCCGCAACCCGCGCCTACGTCGCCCGTCGGCGAGCCGAGGGGCGAACGACCAAGGAGATCATGCGCTCCGTGAAGCGCTACGTCACCCGCCAATTGTTCCGCACTCTGGCCGCGGCACACCCGATTCCAGTGACTTGACAAATATAGAAGCATCCTGGGTTTCCCAGAGGCTTGTTCCTTGGAAGTAAGGATCGAACATGGCAAGAGTGAACCCCGTACAGAAGAGGTGTCCGCCTGAGCTGAAAGAGCGCGCGACCAAGATGGTGTTCGATCTTCGCGCTCAATCCAGTCCGACGATTGTGGTGAGTCAGTCCTCGACGGCGGAGGCCAGACGATCGATCGACGCGGCAAGGCGCTCCGCAGTCGTGGAACGTGCGCGCTCAAAGCGAGCCTTGTCCTCGAGTTTCGTCCAATCGTAGGTGTGCACAACCAAGGTACATGCTTCGTTAATCGGCTCCAATTCCCAGCGCTACAAGTGGCCAACCGGCGCCATCCCCGGTTCGGCAGGCTTCCACGCGATGCGCCGGCCTTCAATGAACTCGACCTGTCGACGCCGCTCGAAAAGTGAGCCATAACGCCGCTTGAAAAGTGAGCCACCTAACCAAGATGGGAAGGTGATCACTTTGGAAAACTGGGCACTTATCAGGCACCTCCACCTCAGCGAAGGCGAATCAATGCGCTCGATCGCTCAGAGGCTGGAGATCTCGCGAAATACCGTGGCGAAGGCGGTGGCGTCGTCGAGCCCGCCGCATTATGAACGAACGGCGGCTCCGAACTCGGTGTCGCCGTTCGAACCTCAGATCAGGTCGCTGCTAGCTGAGTACCCCAAGATGCCCGCGACGGTGATCGCTGAGCGGATCGGGTGGACGGGTTCGAGTTCGTTCTTGCGCATGAAAGTCGCCGAGATCCGTCCGGACTACACCCCCGCGGACCCCGCGGACCGGATTAGCTACGAGCCGGGTGACCAGATGCAGTGCGATCTGTGGTTCCCGCCGGCGAAGATTCCTCTGGGAAGCGGTCAGTTCGGGTCACCACCGGTGCTCGTCATGGTTGCGTCGCACTCGCGCTTCATCTGCGCACGCATGATCCCGTCGAGAACGACCGTCGATCTCTGTCTCGGAATGTGGTCGCTGCTGAGGTCGTTCGGCGCGGTGCCTCGTCGACTGGTCTGGGACAACGAGGCCGGCATTGGACGACGCAACAAACTCACCGATCAGGTGACCTCGCTCGCGGGCACGCTCGGGACCAAGTTCGTTCAGCTGAAGCCCTACGACCCCGAGTCCAAGGGCATTGTCGAGCGGGCGAATCGCTACCTCGAGACGAGCTTCATGCCCGGGCGTGACTTCTCCTCGCCCGAGGACTTCAACGCGCAGCTAGCTGAGTGGTTGCCTCGGGCCAATGGCCGTCTGGTGCGGCGAACGGGCCAGCGACCGCTCGACGCCGTTGCGTTCGACCGCGAGCAGATGTTCCCCCTGCCGCCCATCGCTCCGGTGCTCGGCGTCCTTGGACGGGTGCGCCTGGCGCGTGACTACTACCTGCGCGTGGCGTCCAACGACTACTCGGCGCACCCGAGCGCCATTGGCAGCTTCGTCGACGTCTCCTACGACCTGGACCAGGTGCGCTTCAGCGCACTGGGACGCGACGTCGGGGCCCACCGGCGCAGCTGGGCCAGCAGCGAGACCATTACCGACCCTCTCCACGTCGAGGCGGCGCGAGAACTGCGCGCGCTCTTTCAGGCGCCGCGACCGGTCACCACCGACGACTGGCACCGCGACCTCGCCGACTACGACACCTTCTTCCAGGTGGCACTGTGACCGCCACCAAGGAGACCCTGAGTCAGATCGACTACCTGTCGCGAGCCCTCAAGGCGCCGCGTATTCGCGACGTCGCGAAGCGTCTCGCGCAGAACGCCCGCGACGATTCCTGGTCCTACGAGGACTACCTGGCGGCGGTGCTGTCGGCCGAGGTCTCCTCGCGCGAGGCGTCGGGCACCGAACTGCGCATCCGCGCAGCGGGGTTACCCACGCGCAAGTCCTTGGAGGAGTTCAACGCCGACCACCAGCCTTCGCTGTCACGGCAACTCCTCGCGCACTTGGCGACGGGCACCTACCTCACCGAGGGTTCCAACGTCGTGCTGCTCGGCCCGCCGGGCACCGGCAAGACGCACCTCGCAATCGGTCTCGGGATCCGCGCCGCGTCCCAGGGCCAGCGCGTCTTGTTCGCCTCGGCGATCGAGTGGGTGATGCGACTGCAGAAGGCCCACGCCCAGGGACGCCTGAGCGACGAGCTCGCAAGGCTGCGCCGCTACGCGCTGCTCATTGTCGACGAAGTGGGCCACATCCCCTTCGAGCAAGAGGCGGCCAACCTCTTCTTCCAGCTGGTCTCGTCGCGCTACGAGCACGCCTCGTTGATCCTGACGTCGAACCTGCCCTTCGCCCGGTGGGGTGAGGTCTTCGGTGACCAAGTGGTCGCCGCCGCGATGATCGACCGCATTGTCCACCATGCCGAAGTCATCACTTTGAAGGGTTCGAGCTACCGGCTGCGTGACTCGGGGCTTACCAATCTCCCATCGGTCACCCTCGGGACTGTGGAAGAATAATGACAACGGACTGGCTCACTTTTCGGTGAGCGTTTTGGCTCAGTTTTCGAAGAGCGTTGACACGACCACGTGATTCTCACGAACTGATCCTTCCGTAAGGGTCATCGTGAAAACGTCGCCGACCGAGTGAACTCGTTGACCGGCCACAGCGCATGCCAGATTCCTATTACCGTCCCACTCCGGTTGACGAGAGGGATCAGCTATCAATTCGAAAATTCGATCCGGCGTGGCGCGCACTTCACGGGATGCGGAAGCGATTCTGAGCTCAGTTGAAGTCATTAACTAAGCATCTCACCTAACGAGTCTTCCAGAGCCCCTAAGCCGGGGACCACGTGCTCTCGTGTGGCAAAATCGTGCCCAAGACGGTGCTGTCCCATGTCGGTCTCGTCTCGTGGTGTTGCAAAAATTGGAGGCCTGAAATGAGGCCTGTTGGTTCCATCGGTGCAGCAAAGACGCTCGTATCACGCCAGGTGAGGGCTGGCGAACTGAAATACCACTGCATTGCGAGCGCACTGTCGTGAACTTGTTCGGCGTAATTCACTCTGACAATTGCGAGAGTGGTTGCCTAATCTCGTCGGTGTTTGCTCACCACGTATTCGTCGACCCAAGCGCGAGTACTCCGCCACTGCCCGTCCGGTCCTTTCTGTGCTCGCAGTCGTCCGCGTTCGATCGCCGCTCGGAGCGAAATGACGCTCCGCTCTTTCGTCGCCAATGCAGCGAGCGGAACCAATCTGTTCGGTCCGGCCACGGCAGGAACAACGAAGCGGTAAAGGTTGTCCGTAATCGCGCGCGCGATCAATTCACCCAGAAGACCTGGGTCGCCCTCGTCCGCCCGCTGCAGGGATCGAAGGTACTTGCTTCGATCCCGCTTGTAGATGATCACCGGCGGGTAACCCATGCGAACCAGGATGAGGTTGAGCAGAAGACGTCCGGTACGCCCATTGCCGTCGAGGAACGGGTGAATCCTCTCGAAAGCGGCGTGGGCGGCAGCTATCGACTCGATCGGGTTCTCCGTGGAGCTGATAGCTGACAACGACTTCACCCAGTCCGCTACCGCTGCTTCGACTTCGACCCAAGAGGGGGGCACCATCCCGCCGGCGAATGGCTCAATGTCGTGTCGGCGAAAACTGCCAGGCCGTTCTTCCTCTGTAGCGCTGGGGTGGGGCGCGACGTCCCACACCGGTCCCAGGGCGAGTTCGTGAACGTGACGGACCTCTGTCAACGTGACTGGAGCGTCCGGGGCCCATTCGCCGGGATCGAGTGCCTGGCCGTAGACCCATTTCGCGGCGTTGGCGTAGCCGGTCACTTCCATGTACTCGCGAAGTTCCTTGTTGCCGACCGCGAGGCCCTGGGCCAGGAGAGCCTTAACTTGCTCGATTACGAGTGTGTTGCCTTCAAGGGCGGTCGACTGGTGCGCTTCTTGATACCAGATCGATGTCCAGATGTCCTCAGCCTCAGCCGGCGAGGGCAAGCCTCCCATTCGGTCCCGCAACTCGACGACCGCCTCGTTTAGTCGCTGGTAGACGGACTGGCGCGGTGGGCGGCCTCGTCGAGAGTTGTTGAGTTGCATGAGAAATAATATTAACACAACAAAAGTTGTTTGTCGTGTTATGATGATTATTTTGTAAACTCAACAAATAGTCGGATGTCACACTGAATTAACCGGGATAGCTGGAACTAAATCCCCTGAGAGGATGTTTCCCAGTCGCGATCAACCTGTTGTTGGCATGAGCTGCGCGAGTATGTTCGTCACGGTGGCGTAGTATCATGATACCATGACAAAGAACCTCACCATCCGAATCCCCGACGACGTAGCGGCGAACGCCGAAGCGATTGCTCGTGTGAATGGCGTGAGCCTTAACGAGACGGTCAAGCAGTCGCTGGTCGAGGCCATCGAGCGTCGTAGGCAGGATCCAGAGTTCAGAGCTCGGCTGAAGATAATCATCGAGGAAGATCGCGAGCTGCTCGAACGTCTTGCGAAGTGAACGTGCGCTATCCGAACCTCACCGAATATCTGGCCGTCGCTGCGTCCGTGGTGTCAAGCAGGTCCCGGAACTGTGTAAAGGAGGTCCCGGAACTATTTCGACAAGTACCTGCCGAACTTTTACAGGAATTAGTGGGCCGCCCGGGTCTCGATCCCGGCACCTTGGGATTAAAAGGCCACCGAGTTCATTATTCTCTATTCATTAGATTCAGAGAACCCCATATTAATAGGGTTTTGCGTTCAGTGCGTTCAGTGCGTTCAGCGCGTTCAGTGGCTATCGAGAAATGTTAGGGATGAAATTAGGGATTTTTCCACCCGATCCTGGCGTCCGCGATTCGAGGATTGGCGCCGGTGGGTGGTCGGAACGATCGTGATTGCTTTTCTTGTGAAAGTATTTGCTGATGAACCCGCGTGACTCACCAAGAGAATAGGTCCCGGCGGCTCTGATTGAGGGGGTCGAGACAGGTCCGTAAGATCATGCGCGGATTCTTGAGCAAGCGCAATCGTTCAGCGTGCGGGTTCAAGTCGGGCCTCCGACGCCGGTCAGTCGTGGCTAGCTAGACATTTGGCGGCAAGAAGGTTTCGTCGATGACTTCATTGCGCCGAGCGATCACAATTTCTGAGGGAACTCCGAAGCGCACCATGACCTCTGAATGTTCGATCGCCCACCTCTTTGCATCAAAATAGTGAAGGACTTCAATCGGTCGGCAGCCGCCTACGAGTCCTGGCCATCGTTCGGCGACGGCCTGCCATGTGGAGGAAACCAAGCGGCTCATTGGTGTGGTGCCGTGAGTAAGTGAGGCGAGCGCCATCAGCCCTCCAGGGGCGAGGACGCGGAAGCACTCATCGATTAAGGCTTCCGTATGAGGAGGAGAAAGGAGGTCAAACACGTAAGTGGCCACGACCCGATCGAAGACGCCATCGTCGGCCGGTATTGAATCGGCTGGGGGCTCGATCAGCAGCACCCGTGCCCGAGGCGACCAGGTTGACAACCGTTTGCGGGCCAGGGTCGCCATTTTCAAGCTGACATCCACGCCAAGATAAGTTGCCGATTCTGGCAACGACTGAGAGAGGAGTTTCCTGGCAAAGCGTCCGGTGCCACAACCCAGTTCCAAGACTGCGGTACAGGACTGAAAGTTGGCCAACTCGGCGAGGCGCCGCACGGGAGCGTCCTCATAGAAGCGTTGGGTGTCTTCGAGCAGACCAATGCGGTCGTAAACTCGACGGGCGGCGGCGGCATCCAATGGCACTAATGCCGAGAGTACATGAAGGTCAAAACTGCCGCTTCCCCGGCTCGAACACGGTCAGGCCGAAAGACGCCAGTGAGTGGTGGCAGAACGATGACGTCGGGCCTCCGACGTCTCCAGTGTGCGAATCGTGATGAATCGCGCCGGGAAGGCGAGGGACCAAGTCATTTCCAACATGGCGTGGTCGCTCATGGGTCTGGTCTTGTGGTGTTGCAGAAATACGAGGCCTCGAACGAGGCCTGTTGACGCCCAGCTCTTCCGGAGCGATTTATGCGCGAACTTGTATGTCAACCTGGGTGCTTTGGTGACACAACTGATTTGGTGGTGCCTCGCGACTGTGTTAAACCGCACTTAGGGGCTAGGCGAAGGGAATTAGCACGATGAGTGGAAAGTTCTGGAAACGTCCGGCAGTCCTGGTTTCGGTTCTCGTTGCGATTGTCCTGGTTGTGGTGGTTCTGGTCTTCGTCTCCGGCAGTAAGGGGGCGTCGAGGCCTTCCGCTCCCCAATCGGTCTCCGCTGCAGCAGCCAAGTCCTCGGCGGTGGTCAGCTGGTCCGCACCTTCCTCCGACGGTGGTAGCGCAATCACCAGTTACGTGGCAACGTCGCACCCGTCCAGCAGAACTTGTACCACGACCGGTACCACGTGCACGGTCTCGGGACTGGTGAATGGAACGTCCTATACGTTCACTGTCGTCGCCAGGAACAAAGTCGGGGCTAGTACCAGTTCGCTCCCTTCCAAGAGCGTCACGCCGAAGGCGTCAATCGTGAGCCCACCCGCACTGACCGCCAAGCCCTCAGTCAATCTCACTAACGGCGCGACCGTGAAGGTGTCCGGCACGAACTTCACGCCCAACGATCAGGTGTTCCTCGTAGAGTGCCTCGCCACGGCCAGCGGACAGGGCGGTTGCGACACCGCCACCGCCACGCCCGTGACGATCACGGCCGCCGGTCTGTTGCCCAGCTCGACCTTCAAGGTCGTTACCGGCAAGATCGGCAGCGGAACCTGCGGCACGACCGCCTCGAACCTCAAGAGTTGCGTCATCAGCGCGGGCAACGCGAGCGGCGGCGACACGGCGACCGCGCCGATTCGTTTCCAAGCGCCATCGGTAAATACCACGACGACCATGAAGGCCGGCGGGGTCACAACGACCACGAGGCCGAAGACGACAACGACCACGAGGCCGAAGACGACAACGACCACGACGCCAACTTCGAATAACGTGTCGTTCAAAGGTTCGTACTCGGGTACTTTCACGGTGCTCATCGTGAACAACAACTCCACATCAGGGTCGGCAACGGTGACATCGCTGAACGGCTCGGGCACCGGCACTGATCTCGGTTCAAGTACCTTGAGTGGTTCGGGCCAGGTCCCCACTACGGCGACGAACTCGGGCTTCAGCTTCACCGGGAGCGGGAGTCTCTCGGGGTCGGGCAGCACGTTGACGGTAGTGGTCGTGAGTTCCTCCGCTAACGTCCCTGATGGTGCCGGAACTGGGACGCTCAGTGGCGTGGCCAAGATCACCGGTGGCACGGGCAAGTTCGCCGGCGCCACCGGTTCGCTGCAGTTCAGCGGATCCTTCAATCTCACCGGAATTGGTTCCGGAACGCAGACACCGTCCTTCACGAGTTCTCTGTCCGGCACGATTAATCTGTAGCGCTGGACGGCGCAGGTTGCCGAACCAGTTTCTTAGGCTAATTGATGGTCAAGCCGCCAGTGCCTGGTTGCGAACCTGTTGCGTCGGGCCAGCGACAAAATCCAGGCCCCGGCCAGGTCAGGCCGCCAACGCCGGTGTTGCGGGGATGGCGGTACGCGCCTTTGGGTTCATCACGTTTCCTGGGAAGAAACAATTGCTACATCAGACGAGCGTTGATTGAGGTTCGCCGTGGAGCTGAGTGTGCCGCATTCCGGCGACTGCGCTCATCGACGCTTAAGGAACGTCAAGTAGAACGCCACGAACACCAGGACAATTCCGATATTCACTATCAGCCGCCCCAAGATGTGGTGCCTGAAGAACAGAACGTCCACGCCGACGACGGCAGCTACCAGTGCGAGCACGTAGAGTGCGGCGGCTGTCCTTGTTCCCATCGATCCAACCTAGTCAAACCGGCCACACCGCCAGTCTCCAGTCGCAGATTGTGCACATCCCCCCCGCCCACGGGCCGCGGGTGTTCAGCGGTAGAGTTTCGAGTTAGAGCCAAGTCAAGTACTCAACGGAGGCATCTTCCTTGAACAAGAGGAGATCAACAATGGCCGCAACGCTGAAACTGACGCATAAAGCAATCGGAGTCGAGGTCCGACGTGGCACGTACGACATCGTGGTTGACGGTCAGCGTGCCGGATCACTCGATATGAACGACACGATCGAGATACCAATCGAACCTGGACGGCACACCCTGCAAGTTCGCAGTGGCCGAAACTCCAGCCGAACTCAGACCTTCGATGCCGCCGAGAGCCAAACTGTCGCCTTCCGATGCACCGGGAAGAGTTTTCTGCCGATCTTCCTCGCGTCCTTCGTCGTCCCCAGCCTGGCGCTCCAGCTCCGCCGTACAGCCAATGATCGGGATCTGTGACGACATCGTCCCAGGCCGAGATCAAGCGGAAACAAACGCCGTACTGATGCAAGCAAACCTGAGTTTCAGCCGACAAGACGGCTGTCACCCGGGGACGAACCTAACTCGCGATCGACCATTGTTCAATCCGCAATTAGATTGTGCGGGTCGGCCCTCCGAAACGAACCTGCATGCTAAATGGAGCTAAGGGGATTGGAACCCCGATCACTTGCATTTCCAGTTCGCCGATAGCTGCTCGCAATCGCACGCGCAGTGAATCACTGCTGCTGGACTCTACCGAAGTCCTTGCGTGAGTTCGACCAAGTCGCTGGGCCTACGGTTCTTCACTCTCTAGTACACCTTGGGAACATTGTCGTGCCGAGCTTCGAGGGTACAACCGGCGACGGCTGGAAGATGGTTAGGGCCACGACCACCGCTACCCCCGATGCAATACTTCGGGTAGACACCGATCTAGTGCGCGGTCGAGATGCCGATCATTCGTTGGCACGGGTCGCAGCGCCAGGAAGGTGGCCGGTCTGTCTCAGGATCTTCTTGAACGTTCGACCGGTCGCCCGGCGATAGGCCATCTCGACGAGGAAGCTCGCGGCGAGGGTGACGCCCAGCGCAATGGCCGAGGACGGCGCCGTGCTGACCATGTTGTAGAAGAGAACCGCAAAGAGGGACAGGCACGTGACTACCGAAGCCACGACGGGCCACGCCTTGGCGCCGGTCTGATCTCGGATTCTGAGATGACCGATGCTGACCGCTGCGTACACGAGGAGGAACCCGGCACTGCCCATGGAGGCAACGGCGCTCAGGGGGAAGACCAGGACGAAGACGAGGACCAGGCCCGAAGTTATGAAGAGCCCATCCACGTCACGACCCCACAGATTGCGATCGAACCCCGGCGGGAGACCCCCGTTCTTGGCGATCTGATAGGCAATATTCGTCGAGCTGAACAGAGTGGCATTCACCGCTGACGCCGTGGAAAGCAGCGCCGCGATGGCGATCAACCTGAAGCCGGCCTGGCCGAGCGACGGTCGGGCCGCCACCGCCAGGGCCGAGTCCCCGAGCCCTTTGAGAGAGGCGAGGGGTACGTTGGTCACCACGCCGGTGCTGATCAACACATAGAGCATAATCACGATGGCGACGCTTCCGTAGATGGCGCGCGGCAGCTCAATCGCGGGCTTGGCCATGTTCGCCGCCGCATTGGTGATCAGGCCGAAGCCCTCGTAGCCAACGAACACGACTCCGGCGCCGGTCAGTATTCCGAGGGAACCCGGCCATGAAGAAGGAGCCAGCCGAGCCAGATCGTGTCTGGTGAGCGCGACATAGGCGGCGACGATGAAGACGATAAGGATGGCCACCTTGAGGATCACGATGGCCGACTCGGCCCGGCCCATGATCCGGCTGCCGAGAAAGTTGACCGCCATGAAAGCGAGGACCACGCCCACCGCCCAGGTCTTCGCAGGGAGGCGGATGAAGGTGTTGGCGTACGCGGCGAACGCGGTGGCGTAGAGGGCGATCGTGATGATGTAGCTGAAGTACTGGAAGAGGTTGAACGATCCCGAGACCGTGCCCTCGCCGAAGCCGCGAACGATGAAGGTGACCGAGCCCCCGACGCTGGGGAAAGTCTTGCCGAGTGCCACATAACTGTAGGCGGCGAGACCGGCCACGACCCCGCCGATTACGAAGGAGATCGGCGTGGCGGAGCCGGCGAGACCCGCCACCACCCCGAGGACCGAGAAGATCCCGGCGCCGACCATGGCGCCGACTCCGATGCTGAGCGCGGCGACCACACCGATGGACGATTTCTTGGCCGGATTCGTCATTGGCCCCCTTGACCTCTACGGCAAAGAACCACGTCTCTCACTTCTCGGCGAGCAGTTCATCCTTGGCCTTACCGAGCGCCGTCAAACTGTCCGCTGGCACTTCGGGAGGCTTCAGGCCCATCTGGTCGATCGCGTCCACGACGATGCCGCCGACCAGGGCGCGCAGCGCGTACTTGTGGTCGGCCGGCACCACGTACCACGGCGCCCAGGCGGTCGAGGTGGCGCTCAGCGCCTCCTCGTACGCGCCCTGGTACTCGTCCCAGTGCTGGCGCTCGGCGAGGTCGGCCACGGAGAACTTCCAGTTCTTGGCCGGGTCCTCCAGGCGGCTCAGGAAGCGTTTCTTCTGCTCCTCTTTGGATACGTGCAGGAAGACCTTCACGATTCGCGTCTTGCTGCGGTGCAAATGGTGCTCGAAGGCGTTGATGTCGCCGTAGCGGTCCTTCCAGAACTTCTCGTTCGGCCCACCGCTCGGCATGTCGTGGCTCTTGTCCAAGAGGTCGGGGTGCACGCGGGTCACCAGCACGTCCTCGTAGTAGGAGCGGTTGAAGATGCTGATGGCTCCGAGCTCGGGTAGCGCCTTCGAGCATCGCCACAGGAAGTCGTGGCTGAGCTCCTCGGCCGAAGGCTGCTTGAAGGACTCCACCCGGCAGCCCTGGGGATTGACCCCCGACATTACGTGCTTGATGGTCCCGTCCTTGCCGGCCGCGTCCATGGCTTGGAGCACGATCAACAGTGCGTGCGTGCCGTCCGCCCACAGCAGTTCCTGCGCCGCGGCGAGTTCGTCGACGAACTCCCTGAGGTCCTCTTCGGCGACCTTCTTGTGGTGCTTGTCGTGGCCGTCCTTGTTCTCGGGACCCAGCCAGTCGGCGGCCACGTGCTTGGTGCTGCGCCCGTCGAGGCCGGCGGGCCCTCCCGGCTTGACCCTCATCTCGCCGAGGACTTCCTTGTTGAGCTTCATGTCGTCGCTTCTTTCTGTGGCGTATCGTGTGCGTCCTTGACGTCGACGTGCGCCTCGCACCATTCGCACCGCCGGCGACCATCGGTGCCCGCCCTCGCGTGGCCGTCGCGGGTGATCTCCTGTCCGTAGGGGCACGCGACGAGGTCGTGAAAGACGGGGTCGTCCGGGCTGGTGTCGACATCGGTGTGAAACGGCGCCACGACGGCGTGCGTCTCGCACCACTCGCAGCGTCGACGATCACCCGTACCCGCGATGTCGTGCCCGTCGTGGAGGATCTCCTTGCCGTAGGGGCACGCGCTGGTGTCGTGGTACACCGGCTCGCCCGGGCTGGTGTTGACGTCGGTGTGAAACGCGGCGACGCTCGCGGCCATCGCGGCCAGGTCGGCTCGCGAACGGCATCCGTTCGCCGAACCTGCGTCGTCCGCGGCGGCACCCGACGGATCGAGTATCCGGTACCCGAGTAACTTCACCCGGTCGGTGGCGACGAACCACACCAGCGCGTAGCCCCACACGAGGGCCGCGTAGCGCCACCCGAGTGGCGTCATGAAGATCCCGAACACCGCGATGCACGTTGCCAGTGCCTGCGTGCCGATCACGGCCAGCAGGAGAATACGGGCGGGACGGATGGACCAGAACGGGCCGCGGGTACGGGCCTGGAAGATCGTGAGATGCCCGGCCACCGACAACGTGAGGTACATCATGGTCTGGAGCTCGGGGTGGCCGAGGTGGAAGACCCGGTCGCCCAGGTAGAACATGCCGAACGCGGCCACGGGGCCAACGACCCCCAAAATGGTGGCCATCCCGAGTACGACGCGCATGTTCCACGCCTCGGGCTGATTGCGGTAGCGGACGTTGTCGTAGGCGATGGACAGGATGGCCCCGTCGTTGAGCAGGGCGAGCAGGACGATCTGCATGGCCGTCACCGGGAAGAAGTTGAAGATCAGGATCACGAGCGAGATGAACAGCAGGACGCGCAGCGTCTCGGCGATCCGGTAGATGGCGTAGCTGTTCATTCGCTGGAAGATCTTGCGGCTCTCCTTGATCGCGTCAATGATCACGGACAGGCCGGGCGTGGTGAGCACGATCGAGGCCGCCGCGCGCGCCGCGTCGGTCGCGCTGGACACGGCAATGCCGCAGTCGGCTTTTTTGAGAGCGGGGGCGTCGTTGACACCGTCACCGGTCATACCGACAATGTGGCCCCGCTTCTGGAGCACGTCCACGATGTGGTACTTGTGCTCCGGGAACACCTGGGCGTAGCCGTCGGCGCTTTCGACTGTTCTGGACATCGCCGCGGTCTCGGTGCGCTTCGTGTCGCCCAGGCTCGAGGCGTCGAGGATGTCCGTGCCCATCCCGAGGGTCCTGGCGGTCTCCGAGGCAATGGCGAGCGCGTCGCCGGTGACCATCTTGACTTCGACGCCCATCTGGCGCGCCGTGGCGATGGTCGCCTTCGCGTCGGCGCGCGGAGGATCGAACAGGGGCAGCACGCCGAGGAACTGCCAGGCGCCGTTTCCTTCGGCACGCGCTACGCCGAGTGAGCGGAACCCGCGCGCGGCGAACTCGTTAACCGCCTGGTCGACGCTTGCCTTCACCTGCTTGGCGTTGGAGGAGAGTTTGAGGATCACCTGGGGCGCTCCCTTGGTCACCTTGAACGAGGAGCCCTTCGCGGCCTTTACCGTTGCCTCGGTGCGCTTGCCGACCGGCTCGAACGGCTGGAAGTGCTCCACGTGGCATCTCCGCAGCGCCTGGTCGCTCGCCAGTCCACCGAGGACCGCTAGGTCGATGGTGTCATTGTCGTCGGCGCGCGACGCCAGCGCCCCGGCCAAGACGACGTCGTCGACCGAAACCCCCTCCACGGCAAAGGGGTCGCCGAGTGTCAACTTGTTCTGGGTCAGGGTGCCGGTCTTGTCCGTGCAGAGCACGTCCACCCCAGCGAGTTCCTCGATCGCGACGAGCCGGCTGACGATGGCCTTCTTCTTCGCGAGCAACCTTGCGCCGACGGCCATGGTCACCGACAGCACCGTCGGCATCGCGACGGGAATCGCCGCCACCGTGAGGACGAGGGCGAACTGGAGCGTGTCGAGGAACGGGTCGCCGCGAATGATTGAGACGACGATGATCACGCTCACCATCGTCAAGGCCAGGATGATCAGGTACGTCCCGATCCTCAGCACGGCGCGCTGGAAGTGACTGATGGTTTGGCTGTCCTGGACGAGCTCGGCGGTCTTGCCGAAGTACGTGTTCGTGCCCGTGGCGTAGACAAGGGCGCCGATCTCGCCCTGGCGGATAATGGATGCGGAGAACACCGAGTCGCCCGGACCACACGTGGCGGGCAGCGACTCACCGGTCAGCGCCGATTGGTCGACCTCGACCGGGTCTCCCTCGAGCAGTCGCGCGTCGGCGGGGACGATGTCACCCAGGCGCAGCCGGATGACGTCGCCCGGGACGAGCTCTCGCGCCGGGGGATTGATCCACTGGCCGTCGCGCAACACCCGGGCCTTGATCGCGAGCTCCGCCTTCAGGGCGTCGATGGCCTTGCCGGCTTGGTGCTCTTCCCAGAACCCGATGCTGGCGTTGGCGAGCAGCAAGATCAAAATGATGATGAAGTCGGGCCAGTGGCCCAAGACGCCCGATAGAACGACGGCGACCTCGATCATCCATGGGATTGGCCCCCAGAAGTAGCTCAGGAACTTCAGGAACTGGTTGACCTTCTTCGCTTCGATCTCGTTCGGGCCGTACTGTTCCAGGCGGGTGGTCGCCTCGGCCTGGGTGAGACCCTTCGGCGACGACACGAGGCGCTTCTCCACCTCGGCGAGGGGCAGAGTCTTCAGGTCGTCGTTCGTGCGGGACTTTGATTTGGGCTTCGCGCCATGACCCTCGGACGGGGGACCGTCAGACTTCGCACTCGACATGTCGCACTCCTTCGTATGGCACACGCCTGATGATTCCGACGCTACGTCTCCTCACGGCCACATGCCTCGCGACGGGACTGCGACTGTTCATCAGCCTGCGAGTTCTTGGGTCAAAGGACGGAGGATACGTGATGTCTTTAGTATATGCAATAATTAGTGTATGAACAAACCTGCCTACGAATCGGCCGACTCGGTGGTCGACGCCGTCCTGTCCGCCAGCCGGGTCCTCGTCGCGGTCGCTGCCCGGTCGCTGTCCGACATCGCCGAGGAGGTCACGCTCACCCAGTACCGCACGCTCGTCGTGCTCGCGTCGCGCGGACCCCAGAATCTGGTTGGGTTGGCCGAGGCGGTCGGGGTGACGCCGGCGACGGCAACACGGATGTGCGATCGGCTCGTGAAGAAGAAGTTGATCGTTCGTCAATCGGAACAGGACGACCGTCGCCAGGTCCGCCTCGCGCTGTCGAAGAAGGGTCTCAAGCTGGTCGGTGCCGTCACGGATCGACGCCGTCGAGAGATCGAAGCGATCCTCAGGACGATCGCTCCCGAGGAGCAGACCGTTCTCGTGCAGGCCCTGAGCCAGTTCGCGGCCGCGGCGGGGGAGGTCCCCGAACAGGACTGGTCGACCGGGTGGGACCTCTAGATGCCCCGTAGCAACCTGCTCGGCACGCGCCGGTGGCAACGAGGAATGCGGTCGCTTCAGGTGCGCACCGGCCGGTGGCTCGCGTCGGCGACCTACACCCAGAAGTGGCTCGTGCTGGGCACGATCGTCGGCATCATCGCGGGACTCGGCGCCGTCGTCTTCTACGAGGCACTGCGCCTGGCCACGTACTTCTTCCTCCAGGTGCTCGCGGGTTACAAGGTCCCTCTCCCCGCGAGTGAGGGCGGGGTCGTGGCGTCCTCTCACTTCGCACGACCGTGGGCGATTCCACTCATCGCGTGCGTGGGCGCACTGGCCGGAGCGGTCCTGGTCTTCGCCGTGGCGCCGGAAGCCGAGGGCCACGGTACCGACGCGGCGATCGCTGCGGTGCATCACAACCCCCGCGGCGTGCGGCTGCGCACCGTCTTCGTGAAGATCGTCGCCTCGGCGCTCACCATCGGTTCGGGCGGCTCGGGCGGACGAGAGGGGCCGACGGGCCAGATCAGCGCGGGGTTCGGTTCGTTCCTCGCTCGGTTCCTCGACCTCAGTCCCGCCGACGCGCGCATCACCGTCGCGAGCGGGATCGGCTCGGGTATCGGGGCGATCTTCGGGGCTCCCCTCGGGGGCGCAGTGCTGGCCACCGAGATCCTCTACCGCGACGACTTCGAGGTTGAAGCCCTGCTGCCGTCGTTCATCGCGTCCATCGTGAGCTACGCGGTGTGGGGGTCCTTCGAGGGCTTCGGACCACTCTTCGGCTACGTCGGGAACTACCAGCTCACCAGCGCCGTGCAGTTGGGGTGGTTCGGGATCATCGGCATCCTCGGCGGACTGGTTGGCCTGCTCTACGCCAAGAGTTTCTACGGCATGGCCGCGTTCTTCAGCCGGCTCAGCATCCCTCGCTGGGTCCGTCCGGCGATCGGTGGCCTGATTGTCGGCTGCATTGCGCTGGCTATCCCCGAGGTGCTCGGCACCGGCTACGGCTGGATCCAAGTGGGCCTCGGAGCCCAGCTCCTGCACATCCCGCTCTGGATCGTGCTCATCTTGCCCTTCGCGCGCATCGCGACGACCGGACTCTCGATTGGCTCGGGCGGCTCGGGCGGCATCTTCGGACCCGGCATGGTGATCGGCGCCTTCGTCGGGGCCGCGGTCTGGCGCCTGCTCGAACCGGTCGTGCCGAGTCTTGGCCACGACCCCGCCCCTTACGTCATCGTCGGGATGATGGCCTGCTTCGGGAGCATCTCGCGGGCGCCGCTCGCGGTGATGCTGATGGTGGCCGAGATGACGGGAACGCTCTCGCTGATCGTGCCAGCGATGCTGGCCGTCGGCTTGGCGACGCTCATCGTGCGACGCAACGACGACACCATTTATCGCAGTCAGCTGCGCAGTCGGGCCGAGTCCCCGGCGCACCGCATCCTCACCGGTCTTCCACTACTCGCGCTCGCGACCGCCTCGCAGGCCATGGCCCCGGCTCGATGCGTGCTGGTCGAGCCCGGTGAGCCTTCGACGTTCCTTACCCAAATGGAGGAAGGCGAGGTCAGCGCCGCCCCGTTGGTCGACGCGCAGGGTCACTACATCGGGGTAGTCACAATGGAGGCACTTCAGAAGGGCGCCGGCGCCGCCAGCGCCGTGGACGTCGAAGGCCTGGTCGACTCCACCTTCGCACCGATCCACGAATCGGTGCATCTGGACGTCGTCCTCGACACCCTGACCTCGACGCCCCAGACGTGGGCGGCCGTCATCGACGACGAGCGTCGGGTCGTCGGCACGATCGCCATCACGGACATCGTGCGCAACTACCGCCGAACGATGCAGGCCAATCTGCGTCGAGCCTCTGAGTTAGGCGGTTCCACTGGAATCTCCGAGATCACGGTGGCGAACGATTCCCCGCTCGTCGACTCACCGCTGCGTTCATCGTCGATACCGCGCGGTGTGCTGATCACCGCCATAGAACGTGGGCGTGACGTCATTCGACCGAATGGTGAGACCATCATCAAAGCCGGCGATCGTCTGATGGTGCTCGGCGGTTCGGACGATCTGGACGTTCTCGGTCAACTCGCATCGTCAATGCAGTAGCAAATCGCACTGGTGAATTGGGGCAGGGCAGTCTCGCAAAGATGCAGAAATCTGCGGTATGAAAACACAGTGTCAGCCCGTAGATTCTGTCTCCTTCGCGATCTTCAGCATATTGGAGGGATGGAATGTGGGATTTACTCAGCACGATTTCGTGTGGAAATTCGAAAGTCCCTGGCACTACTGGTGGGCCGCCTGGGTCTCGATCCCAGCGCCTGAGGATTAAAAGGCCACCGAGTTCATTATTCTCTATTCATTAGATTCAGAGAACCCCATATTCGTAGGGGTTTGCGTTCAGTGCGTTCAGTGCGTTCCGTGGCTATCAAGAAATGTTAGGGATGAAATTAGGGATTTTTCCGCCCGATCCTGGCGTCCGCGATTCAACAACGGCCAGCGCGCGGCAGGGGATCATTCCTCCGCCGCAGTAAGAAATCGCCTGGCGTAACATCACGCTCGATGAGCTTCGAGCGATGCGTTCCCGATGCCTTGTGAAGTGTTATTGGATGAAGATTTTGCCTTCCGGTCGTTGAAGCGACCGGTCCTGAGTTGAGTCATACCGTCGCCTTCCGATAGAGGTTCAACGAGACCACGAGAAAAACTAGGAAAATCCCAACGCACCACGAGACTGCCTGCCACAGGTAGTGATACACGGGGCCACCCTCGAACAGGGCACGCAAGGCATCGATGGTGACGGTCACAGGCTGATTGGCGGCAAATGGCCGGAGCCAGCCGGGCATGGTGGAGACAGGGACGATGGCGGAACTGGGGAAGAAGAGGATGAACATTGGCAACAACGAGACCGACCCTGCCGTCTGGGGATCCTTCACCGCCAACCCGATTGTGGCATAGAGCCAGGTAAAGGCATAGCCGAACAAAATGATGAGCGCGACTCCTGCCAGGCACGCGCCTAGAGAGCTGTGGAACCGGAAGCCGACGAGGACACCGAGCGCAATGACGAACGTGAGTGCGAGAGCGTTCCGGCAAGCATCCGCAAGGGTCCGGCCGACCAAGAAGGCCGGTCGCGCCATCGGGAGGCTCCGGAAGCGGTCGATCATCCCCATCTGCAGGTCTTGAGCCAAAGCCAGTGTCGTCGTTGATCCTCCCATCAGAACCGCCTCCAGGAAAATCGCCGGCACGAGATAGTCGACGTAGTCGACTCCTGGGACGTGAATAGCTCCACCAACCATGTAGCGAAAGACCAGGAGAATGAGGCACGGCTGAATGATCGACGAGAACACCTGTCGGGGAGTGCGGATGATCCGCATAAGGTTCCGCCTGGTAATTCCTTCGGCGTCGCGCAGGGCGAGCCTCGGAGTGAGTCGTACGCTGCCGCTTCGCGGATTTGCGATCGCCATCTCAGTCATCGGGATCCCTCCATCTTCACTGCTTCTGTTGCGTGTGCTTCTGTAGCGTGACCAGTGATCGCTAGGAACACGTCGTCGAGCGATGGGCGTCGAATTCCGAGGTCGTCAAGTGCGATGCCGTGATCTTCCAACAAGCGCCCAGCTGCGATTAACACATTGGTGCCGTTCTTTATCGGGAGCAGCACCTGATTCAAGGCCGGGTCGGTACGCGGGACCGCACTTCCGAGGTCCGCGATCAACGAGACCGCCCGTTCTAGATCGGCCCGTTTGCTCACTCGCACTTCCAGCACGTTCCCGCCCAGACGATCCTTCAGCTGCTCGGAGGTACCTTCGGCCGCCACATGACCGGAGTCGAGGACGATAATGCTGTCCGCCAGATGCTCGGCTTCCTCCATGTACTGCGTCGTCAACAACACCGTCGTTCCGCCAGCAACGAGGTCCTGGACGAACTGCCAGAGGTCGTTTCTCGTGCGAGGGTCGAGGCCCGTGGTTGGCTCGTCTAGAAACAGAACGGGCGATAAACCCATGAGGCTCGCCGCGAGATCGAGACGGCGTCTCATTCCGCCGGAATAAGTCTTGACCTGCTTGTCACAAACGTCAGCGAGAGACATCCGCTCAAGCACCTCCTCTGCCCTTTGTCGATAGACCTTCTTGTCGAGGTGATAGAGCAGCCCGACAAGTTCGAGGTTCTCCCTGCCGGTCAACAGTTCATCGACGGTGGCGAATTGACCGGCAAGTCCGATCAACGTCCGAACTGTCGTGGCGTCCTTTTGCACGTCGAAGCCACCAATGCTGGCGTGCCCGTCGTCGGGACGAACAAGAGTGGCAAGCACCCGTACCAAGGTTGTCTTGCCGGCACCGTTCGGGCCGAGTAGCGCCAGTACCTTTCCGGCCTCGACGCTGAGCGAAACCCTGTCGAGCGCCGTAGTCGTGCCGAACCGCTTGCTTATTTCTTTAACCTCAATGACTGCGCTCATGTGAGACGGCTTCTTTCTCGGTCAATTCGGCCACGCAATGTTAGATACAGTTATGACTCTTAAATTTCAACGGTACACTAACGTTATAGGAAACACAAATGACTCTTAGGAGCGGGGATGCCGAGCAAGGAAATCTCGACTAACCGACCTGGTTCGGGGCGGACGCCAAGGCCCGCGACGCGGCGGCGGGGAACTCAACTAGAGGTCGCACTCCTAGACGCGGCGTGGGCCGAGTTGACCGAAGTGGGCTACAGCGCATTCACGATGGAGGGCGTCGCCACTCGGGCGAAGACCAGCCGGGCCGTGCTCTACCGGCGATGGTCGAACCGTTCCAGTCTCGCCATCGCCGCCATCCGACGCCAGACGAAGCTCGCCGTCGTCGACATACCCGACACCGGGACGCTTCGAGACGATGTTCTGGCCCTGCTCCGGCACGCGTCTGCCCGCTTCGGCGAAGTCGCAGGTGTCTTCAGTTTTTTGATCGCCGACCATTTTAACGAGACGGGCATGTCCGCAGCAGTGCTGCGAGAACGAGCACTCGCCGGAGAGCCAACCGCCTGGCAGATCGTGTTAGACCGTGCTGTGGCCCGGGGCGAGATCGACCCCGACGTCCTCAGCCCTCGCATCGCTTCTCTTCCCCTCGACCTCGTGCGCCACGACGTCATCATGAACCGCTCCTCCGTACCCGACAAGACGCTGGTCGAGATCGTTGACCGCATCTTCTTGCCCCTCGTCTTCGCCGACCGCCCAAGACGGCCATGACTGATTAAGTGCTTCGGCCAGGTCGCGAAGTGTTCTCAAGATGTCGCAGAAATCGGAGGCCTAGTTTGGGGCCTGCTCGCCGTAAGCAGGGGACAATGTTCTGGGTTTAGGACACGAAAAGCTCCAAAACCCCTGGTAGGCCGCCTGGGTCTCGATCCCAGCGCCTGAGGATTAAAAGAAGCTTGCGAACGGTTGTTGGGCGTCGGTCTCGTTGTGTGGTGTTGCAGAAATCGGAGGCCTAGTTTGAGGCCTGCTCCACCACCGAGAGGAGTTCCTCCCTCGGTGTTCCCGAGCCACCCCGAAGGGGCCCAGCCAGAGTGTCTGACTGTCTCAGCGAGAGCTGCAAGAGGTCGTCGTCGTAGCGATCGCGTATGTACTCGAGTTCGAATTCGAAACGATTCATGACTCCGAGCACCTGGCGATTGGCGGTCTTGGCGTAGGAGCCCTCGTTCATGGCCCATCGCTCGGCGGCGATGAATGAGGGATTGACCCCAAGACTCCCGAGCAACTCACGAAGACTCTCGGGGAAACGCTCCAAGAGTGTTGCCGCAGGAGCCAACGGAACAAGGAGCGGCAGCAGCGTTCGCTCGTTGACGAAAAAAGCGACCTGTGGTCGCCAGAAGACGGCGGTGGCGTACCAGTTACCGAGGGACGTCGTGGGGGGTTCAACGGCAGGGGAGAAAGGCCCCTTCACTCGTTCGAGGAGTTTCTTCGTCGCGTGAATCGTGTACATGGTGCTCCAAGTTTGCCTCAACGAATGCGAAGAATCTGATGCAGCGCCAACAGTTGGGGTGAACGTGGTGGTTCTCATCCAGAACGGGCATCATTGAATTCGCCGAGGGGCGCATTGACGCGGGGATGTTCCGTCCTCATTCGGGTTGCAAATTCTCCTTGACTGCGAGTCAAGTTGGCCGTACAATGGCCGTACAGTAAAGGTGAGAGAAGAGATAATGACGAGTTCCATTCGAACAAGGGATAAGCGACTCGAGGTGAGGACGACCCAGGAAGAGCGTGACCTCATCAATCGTGCAGTTGAAGAGGTCGGCACCGACCTCACCACTTTTGTCGTGGCGAATCTGGTGGACGCCTCGCGTCAGGTCCTGGCTGATCGCGACCACTTCGCTCTCTCGATCGAGGTGGCATCGCAGTGGGACCAGATGAATGAGCTACCCGCACGTGAACTGAGCGGACTGCGCCGCCTCATGAATCGCCCATCACCGTTCGGCGAGTGACCTCTCTATACCGGTCGCCTCGCTTGATCGCGGCGAGCGACAAGGTGGACGAGTTCAGCTGCACGTCCACCGAGCAGACTCAGTGGCTTCGCCATTACGCCAAGCAGTCATCGTTGACCAACACGACTCGGGTCTTCGTTGTCACGCACGAAGGTGACTCCAAGGTCGTCGCTTACTACGCGTGGTGTATGGCCCAGTTGGATCTGGAGGCTGCACCCGACCGACTGAGGAAGGGGGCTGGACGCTATCCGCAACCGGTGGCGCTGCTCGCTCGACTCGGTGTTGACACCGGGCACGAGGGAAGAGGACTCGGTGCCGCTCTCCTGGTTGACGCCGTGGGCCGGATGCTTACCTTCAGCGAAGACATTGGTTGTCGGGGACTACTCATCCACGCGGAGAGTGCGGTCGCTCGGGACTTCTACTTGCACCTCATTCCCGAATTAGAGCAGAGCCCCACCGATGAACTCCACCTAGTGCTTCTCTTGAAGGACGCTCGTCGAACACTGCTTGGTGAGTGAGTTCGTGTCACCGAAGATCAGTCAAGGGGCCGCTGACGGTTTGATTGTCACGGAGACTTGCAAACCTCGAGCAGTCCTAAAACTCTGTCAGTTGAATGTGGCTGTATATTCCCAAATAGGAGCAATCTCGTATTGGGACGACGCGGGTTCACCTGTCACGGCACCAACCGATCCGGGTTCGAAGGAATTCATAGAATCCGAGG
>Ga0224558_1000145_pt1 | contig 81419 bp, 77 predicted proteins | sample 714S32024metaG_FD_180682 | JGI IMG/M metagenome (GOLD analysis project Ga0224558, IMG submission 180682) | Peat soil microbial communities from Stordalen Mire, Sweden - 717 S3 20-24 | ecosystem: Environmental > Terrestrial > Soil > Wetlands > Peat | place: Sweden: Norrbotten County, Stordalen... | reverse complement strand
CAAGGCCGAGACGAGCGGGTAGCGGCCCTCGTACAACGCATTGGCGGCAAGTGCGGGCATCGCGAAGTCCCTCAGCAGCTCCTCGCGAGCATCGACGACCACAACCTCGACGGCGCCCGCTGCGGTGGCTCGCTCGCGCAGCGCGTCGAAATCGACGTCCTGTCCGACGTCCACTACCACCGCTACCACCTCGTAACCGATCTCGGCGGCTAACCAGCCGACCGCGACAGACGTGTCAAGACCGCCCGAATAGGCGAGCGCTACCCGCTTTGTCACTTCATCCCTGCCTCTCTGCCTGTCGCCGGATCCGCTTGGGGAGCCGCCGGCAAGCGTAACTGCGGTCCGTCAGGACCGGGCTCCCGTGATCTCCTCGAGGCGTTCGCAGAGCGCCTCTCCGCCGAGGTGCTCCGCGGCCACCACGAGCACCGTGTCGTCGCCCGCAACCGTGCCGATCGCCCCCTCGAGTCCGGCCCGGTCGAGCGCTGAAGCCACGACATGGGCCGAGCCGGGTGGCGTCCGGAGCAGGACGAGGTTGCCCGAGACCGCGATCTCCACCACCCATTCTCCGAGCACGCGTCGCAAGTGATCGACGGGAGCGACCTGGTCCTTCGGAAGCTCCGGCACCGCGTAGACCAAACGGTCGACACCGGGAACCCGGACCTTCAGTGCGCCGATCTCCTCGAGGTCTCGCGACACGGTCGCCTGCGTGGCGGCGATCCCCTCATGGCTCAGGAGCTCCACCAGCTGCTCCTGGCTCGAGACCTCGTTGTCGGCCAAGAGGCGGATAACGAGATGTTGGCGCCGGTGCTTGGTGGGTCTTGGGTTCGTCACCACCGACCGCCTCCTCCTGTCTCCGCGCCGCTCACCGATTCGAGTGCCACACCCAGTATCCCGACGGCTTCGTCCACCTCGGCAATGCTCACTGTGAGCGGTGGCGCGAGACGAAGGACGCCCGGCACCGGCGCGTTCAGCACAAGGCCCAGACCCAGCGCCGAGCGGGTGACTTCGGTGGCGTCGAGCCCCGGCTCTAGGACGGCAGCAAGTAGCAGGCCCTTGCCCCTGACAGAGGCGACGCCCGCGAGGGCTCCCAGCCGTCGCTCCAGGTAGGCACCAGTTCGCTCCGCGAGTCCGGGAGCGTCGATCGCCTCGAGCTCGGCGAGGGTCGCAATGCCCGCCGCACAAGCAAGCGGCTGACCGCCGAAAGTGCTTCCGTGATCGCCCGCGACAAAGGCGGCGGCGATGTCACGGCGAGCCCAGCAGGCGCCGATCGGCATCCCGTTGCCGAGCGACTTCGCGACGGTGACGACATCAGGACGTATCGCCTCGTGTTGGAAGGCGAACCAACGGCCGGTGCGCCCGAGCCCGGTCTGGATCTCGTCCAGCATGAGCAGGATGCCCCGCTCGTCACACAGGCGCCGCACCGCTGTGAGGTAGCCGGCGGGCGGGACTATCACGCCTGCTTCTCCTTCGATGGCCTCCAGGAGGACGGCGGTGACCGATGCTGGGGCAACGGCCTGTTCGAGGGCGCCGAGGTCGCCGTAGGGGACGCTACGGAATCCTTCTGGAAGCGGGCGGAACGCTTCGTGCTTCTTAGGCTGCCCGGTCGCGGCGAGCGTCGCCAGGGTGCGCCCGTGGAACGACCCCAACGCCGAGATGACGACGTACCGACCCGGGCCACCTACTCGCCGGGCGAGCTTGATTGCGCATTCGTTCGCCTCTGCACCGGAGTTCGAGAAGAACACCTGGCCCCCTGCCGCCGAGCCGTCACCGACAAGGCGGTCCAGGGCACAGGCGAGACGCTCGTTGAGCTCGTTGTGAAACAGGTTCGATACGTGCATGAGCCGCGCGGCCTGTTGCGCGATCGCGCCCGTCACGCGCTCGTTGGAATGCCCAAGGGACACCACGGCGATGCCGGCGAGGAAGTCGAGATACCGGCGACCCTCATCGTCGAACAGCTCGGTCCCCCGTCCAGAGACAAAACGGACCGGCGCGGGCGCGTACGTCGCCATGAGCGTGGGCGAGGTCGGCTCTCTCGTCATTGTGCGACCACCATCGTGCCAACGCCTTCGCTGGTGAGCAGCTCCAGCAGGATCGCATGGGTGACCCGTCCGTCGAGCACGTGAGCGCTGGCCACACCGTGCCTGACGGCGTGGGTGCATGCAGCCGCCTTGGGCACCATGCCTTTGGCGACCGCGCCCGAAGCGACCATCGCGTCCAGCTCCTCGGCGCAGAGCCGGTGAAGCAGCGTCGTCGGGTCGGCCGAGTTCGAGAGAATGCCCGTCACGTCGGTCAGAAAGACAAGTTTCTCGGCCCCGAGCGACTCGGCGATTGCTCCCGCGACCGTGTCGGCGTTGATGTTGTAGGCCTGGCCTGTCCGGTCCGAACCGATCGTGGCGATGACGGGCACCAGGCCCTCGGCGAGAAGGCGATGGACGATGGACGGATCGACGGCGACGACATCGCCTACATAGCCGAGCCCGGGGTCGCGAGCCGTCGCGGTGATGAGCCCTGCGTCCTCGCCGGACAGCCCGACGGCGAGCGGCCCATGGACGTTGATCATGCCGACGATGTCGCGGTTCACTTTGCCGACGAGAACCATCCGGGCGATCTCGAGGGTCTCCGCGTCGGTCACGCGAAGGCCGTCGCGAAACTCGGGCACCTTGCCGAGACGCGCCATGAGCGATCCGATTTGAGGGCCTCCCCCGTGGACGACGACCGGGAGGATCCCGATCGATCGCAGCAGGACGACGTCCTCGGCAAATCGCTCGAGTGCCTCGGCCTCCTGGTCGCCCGCCTCTTCGCCATCCCGCGACGCGGTCACCGGGAGAAGGCGTACCGGTGAGCCATCAGAGCCCACCAGCGCGTTGCCGCCGTACTTGACCACGACCGTGCAGCCCGCAAAGCGCCTGATGTAAGGAAGCGCGTCGCAGAGAACCGCAGCTTTGACGGGCGCGGGCAGCTCGACCTGGCTCATGATCGTCCCATGTTGAGCTCGACGTAGGCAGGCGTGAGATCAGCGCTGATCATGGTGGCCGAACCTCCGCCGAGGCCGAGGTCGCAGATGACCTCGAACTGCTTGGAACCAAGAACCTTTCGAAGCGCTTCCTCATCATGATCGACCGCCACGCCATCTCGGCAGACCGTCACGGGGCCGTACGCGACCGAGACCCGATCGGGATCGAACGGCGTGCCTGCGGACCCGAGCTCGCTGAGGACCCTGCCCCAATTCGCATCCTCGCCGAACCACGAGGCCTTGACGAGCTGGCTCTCGGCGACGCGACGGACGGCCCGCCGCGCCGAGCCGCCGTCGCAGGCTCCGACGACGCGGATCCGAACCACCTTCGTCCCACCTTCGGCATCGGCGACCATCTGCAACGCAAGATCGGCACACGCTGCGGTGAGCGCTTCGGCCAGTGCTTCCTCCTGCACTTCGGGACCGACACCGCTTGCCATCACGATCACCGAGTCGTTCGTGGACGTGCAGCCATCCACCGTCATCTCGTTGAACGAGTGCCGCACAGCACTGGAGACAACTGTGTGCAGTGCCTGCGACGACGACGACACATCCGACGTCAGCACGGCGAGCATCGTCGCCATGTTCGGCGACAGCATGGCGGCTCCCTTCGCCATGCCACCGACAACGAAGCCATCCGCTTCGACGACGACCTCTTTGGTCCTCGTATCGGTCGTGAGGATCGCTCTTGCGGCCGCCGCTGCATGATCCGGGGTCGAGCCGCGCCCACCGATCAACGAGGGCAGCGCCGCCTCGATCCGGTCCCCGTCCAGCCGAGTGCCGATCGTCCCAGTCGAGCAGACCAGGACGTGCTCGGGGCGTACGCCCAGTGCGCGAGCCGCCAGCTCGCAAGTGAGCTCAGCGGCACGGCGGCCCTCTGAGCCAGTCGCCGCGTTGGCACAACCGCTGTTGAGGACGATGCCTGCCGAGAGCCCACCGCTCGCGGTGAGGTGGGCACGGCAAACCTGCACCGGCGCAGCCGCCAGGAGATTCGAAGTGAACGCCGCGCCCACCGGCACGGGCCGAGCGTCCTCCGTCGCGACAAGCGCGAGGTCCAGCTGCCCGTCGGGTTTGATGCCGGCCGCGGTCGCCGATGCGACAAAACCGCGTGGCGCCAGGACCGTCACGGCACCAGACCAAGGGTGGGAAGCCCAACTGTCTCTTCCAAGCCGACGGCGAGGTTCGCTGCCTGGATCGCCTGTCCCGCGCCCCCCTTGACCAGGTTGTCCAATGCCGCCAGCGACACGACGTACCCGGTCCGACCGTCGTAGCGGGCAGTGACCTGGACCGTGTTGGAGCCGTAGGTGTCACGAGTCGCGCACGGCACCGCGCTCACCTGAACGAAAGGGTCGTCATGGTAGGCGTCCTGCAGCACCTCCAATGCTCGCGATCCGGCGCGGCCGTCGACGGCGCGGCCGTAGCAGGTGGCGAGGATCCCACGCGTCATCGGCGCAAGGTGCGCCGTGAAGAGGATCTGCGCCCCGATCGCCTGCTCCATCTCGGGGGTGTGGCGGTGGTTGATGAGCCCGTAGGCAGAGAAACTCTCGTTGACAACCGGATGGTGCATGGTCGCCGACGGTGAACGCCCGGCTCCTGATGTCCCGCTCGCCGCGTCCACGATGACCCCGGTCGGCTCGATCAGGCCTTCTCTCACGAGAGGCTCGAGCGCCATCGTGGCCGCGGTGACGTAGCATCCCGGAGCCGCGACGAGCCTGGCGCCCGCAAGCTCGTGACGGAACAACTCCGGCAGTCCGTAGACGAACCGGCCGAGGAGCTCCGGAGCGCGGTGCTCGAACCCGTACCAGATCGGGTAGAGCGACGGGTCCCGGAGGCGGAAATCCGCACCCAGGTCGACCACGAGCGGGACGCTACCTGCCAGCGCCGGAACGAGGTCCTGGGACCGGCCGGCCGGGAGGGCAATGAAGACAGCGTCGAGACCGTCGAAGCCGGCTGGATCGAGCGGGGAGAACACCAGGTCCCCATAAGCAGGAGCGAGGTTCGGGTAGAGCTTCGCGACTTCGACCCCTGCTGAACTGTCGCCTTGCGCCACCGCGACCTCGAAGCTCGGATGGCCTGCCAGCAGTCGTAACAACTCAGCGCCAAGGTAACCCGACGCCCCGGCGATTCCCGTCCTCACAGCATGATGATACAGTCACACGAGTATCTATGCAATAGCCTGGCAGCGGGCCCTCGCCCTCGACCGTCCTTGATGGCGCCCAGTCCGCGCCCTCAGGCGCTCACGTCCCTCAGGCGGTCACGTCACGCCGCACGAAGACGAACATCGCGATCACGACGGCTCCGGCCAGATACGCCGACATCGTGATCAAGGCAGCGCGGAAGGACGCTCCCGTGGAGCCACCCTGAGCAATGGCCTCGAGCAGTTGTGCCGGCAGCCAGCGCGCCGCCCCCGGGACGGCGTCGGTGATGATCGTCTCAACAGGTAGCAGGACGGCAAGGCCTGCCGCGATCGCAATAACCGACGACCGGAGCAACACTCCGGCGATCATGCCGATGATCGCGAATCCACAGGTGGAGATCGCAAGGTCTCCGAGCACAATTCCGAGGTCGCCCATCCCCACACCCGAGGTCCACGCGCCCGTTGGGACGCTCCGGAGGTGCGCCATCGCGAAGGCCGCGCAGAGGCCAACCATCGTCGCGACCAGGACCGCCCCGACAAGAAAAGTGAGCACCGCAAGGCACTTGCCCGTCATGAGCACGGACCGGCGCGGTTGGCGCACGAGGAGGTTGCGCAATGTTCCGTGGCTGAATTCGCCACCGAATTGGAACGCGGCAATGGAGAACGAGACAGCGCCAAGAAGGACACCCGACTGCATGAGTCCTTGACTGAGCCCGGTGGCATGGGCTAGCTGGGCGAGCGTCAGATCCCCTCGGTCATCGGCATGGTGAAGCGCGCCGGCGATCGTCACGATCGTCGTCAGCAAGACGACCCCGGTGATGGCGATGTAACTGCCATACCAGAGTCGCCGGCGGCGCAGCTTGACCCATTCACTTTCGAACGACCGCCAGATCATGGCCGTCCTGCCTTTTCCGACCAGGCCTTCGTGCCGCCATCAGAGCCTCCCGCTGCACAAGCAGGGTCGCTCCCCTGGATCGCCTGCTTGGCAGAGCTCCGTGTGATCTCGAAGAACGCCTCCTCGAGGGTCGAGCGCCGTTCGGCGAGATGAACGAGCGTGATGCCGTTTTCCATCGCGAGACGATTCAGATCGCCGGCCCAGCTGCAATCCGCCAGGACCTCGAGGATCGTGCTCTGGTTGTCGCCGACAATGCGTGCGCTCCGGCCGGTGCCCGTCACCAGCTGCAGCAAGCGCTTTGCGTGGTTCGGATTCTCGGTTCGCACGATCAGCTCGGGAGCGCGTGCGGCCAGAAGCTCCTCGACGCCTCCCTGGAAGAGAAGCCGACCCGTCTCGATGACAACGAGGTGCTCGCAGATCTGCTGGATCTCGGAGAGCAGGTGCGAGGAAACGAACACCGTCATGCCCTCGTCCGCGAACGACCGCAGCATGGCACGGATCTCGGCGATCCCTTGCGGATCGAGCCCATTCGTCGGCTCGTCGAGCACGAGCAGCTCCGGGCCGGGGAGCAACGCAGCAGCGATGCCCAATCGCTGACGCATGCCGAGCGAATAGGTCCGGAACGGATCGAGGCCACGTGCACCCAGGCCAACGCGCTCGAGAGCGGCGTCGACCCTCCTGTTCTCGATGCCGCTCAGCCGGGCGAGCACGATCATGTTCTCGCGTCCCGACAACGCCGGGTAGAAGGTAGGTCCCTCGATGAGGGCGCCGACGCGCGGCAGGTACGCCCGTGAACGACCGAGAGGATGACCAAGCACCGTTCCCCTGCCTGCGGTCGGGCGTATCAGACCCAGCAGCATCCGGATGGTGGTGGTCTTCCCGGCGCCGTTCTGGCCCACGAACCCGGAGATCGAACCCGCGGGGATGACCAGATCGAGCCCGTCAACTGCCAACCGCTTGCCGAAACGCTTCGTGAGCCCCCGCGTGACTACTGCGTAGTAGTCGGTCCTCTGCCTGATAGCTCTCGTGACCGGCTCGGTCGCGAGTGCCGCCGCGTGCACGTAACGATGAAACCACAATTTTCACCTGGAGTGACGCAGGGGGACAAGACACTGAATCCAGAGCCCGTCAAGTAGCCAGGCACACCGAGACAGCGCACGGTTGCCGGGCCGCTGAGGTCTCCCGCAAAGCGGTCAGCCGGCTTGACTCCGCTCAGGCGTCGATCGCCGCCCGAAGCTCTGCCACGAATGCAGCCGCCCCTTCGGGGCCGGCACCCTCGAGGAGCCGATGGACGAGCGCTGACCCGACCACCACGCCATCTGCTACCGCGATCACTTCCCGTGCCTGCTCCGGACTGGAGATCCCGACGCCGATGAGCACCGGGATGTCGGTCTCCTCCTTGCATACAGTGGCCACCTTCAGCGCGGTCGCGCTCAGCGACGCCCGCTCGCCCGTCACTCCCATCACGCCGACGCCGTAAACGAAACCCCGTGATCGGGCGCAGATGGCCTTGAGGCGACTCCTCGGCGTTGTCGGCGCGACCAACAGCACGGTCTCGACCCCGGCGCTGCTGGCTTCGTCTCCCCAGCCGTTGAGCTCGTCGATCGGGAGGTCCGGCACGATGGCGCCGGAGACGCCTGCTTCCGCAAGCGTCCTGGCCATCCGGCGGTGACCCGCCCTGAACACGATGTTGTAGTACGTCATCACGACCAGCGGGACCCCGGCGTCCGCCCGTGCCAAGGCTGCGATGATCCCCGACGGGGTCGCTCCGGAGTTGAGCGCCTCGGCCGAAGCCCGCTGGATGACCGGCCCGTCCATGACCGGGTCCGAGAATGGGATCCCGATCTCGATCGCGTCGGCTCCCGCTGCACCGACCGCTCGCACAACCTCCAGCCAGTCGCGCCCGAGCCCCCCGGTCACATATGGAACGAGCAGCTTGCGCCCGGCGTCTCGGCGATCTCTGAGAGCCTTCTCGAGGACGCCGCGAACCACCGTCGCTCCGGCCGTCACTGCGTGAGCTTTCGCACCAGTGCCACGTCCTTGTCGCCCCGGCCCGATAGCGTCATCAGCACCGCTGAACCCTTCGGGATCGACTTTCCGGCTTCTCTGACCACCCAGGCGAGGGCGTGGGCCGGTTCCAGTGCCGGGATGATCCCTTCGGTTTCGGCCAGCAAGCGGAAGGCCGCGAGCACCTCTGAATCCTCCGCCGAGGGGTACTCGGCCCTGCCGACGGCTCCGAGATAGGCGTGTTCGGGGCCCACACCCGGGTAATCCAGACCGGCAGAGACTGAGCATGCCTCGAGGATCTGACCGTCTTCATCTTGCAGGAACCTGGACCGCATCCCGTGGACGACACCGGGTACGCCGTTGGTCATGGCGGCGCCACCGGCCGCCTCGACGCCTACGAGCCGCGCACCGGTGTCAACGAAGCCCGCGAAGGTGCCGGCCGCGTTCGAGCCACCGCCGACGCAGGCCACCACGACGTCTGGATCCGAGCCACCGAGCAGCTCATGGCACTGGGCGCGGGCTTCGTCGCCGATGATGCGTTGGAGTTCCCGGACGATGTAGGGATACGGATGGGGGCCCATGACCGACCCGATGCAGTAGTGCGTGGTCTCGACGGTCGCAACCCAATCGCGCAGGGCTTCGTTGATCGCGTCCTTCAACGTCCGGCTGCCCGACTGCACTGTACGCACCTCAGCCCCCAGCAGCTCCATGCGGAACACGTTCAAGCCCTGGCGCTCGACGTCGACCGCACCCATGTAGACAAGGCATTCGAGCCCGAGCAATGCCGCCGCAGTGGCGGCGGCGACACCGTGCTGACCGGCGCCCGTCTCGGCGATGAGGCGGCGCTTGCCCATGCGCTCGGCCAACAGCGCCTGGCCGATGACGTTATTGAGCTTGTGCGATCCGGTATGCGCCAGGTCCTCGCGTTTGAGGAGCAATCGGATGCCGAGCAGCTCGCTCAGCCGGCCGCATTCGGTGACCGGCGTCGGGCGGCCCCCGTAATGCCCCAGGAGGTCGTCCAGACGGCCGCGGAAGGCGGGATCTGCCCAAGCGGACTCGAAGCCGGCCTCGAGCTCCTCGCAAGCGGGCACGAGCGACTCAGGCACGAACCGCCCTCCGAATTCGCCAAAGCGTCCGTGCCGCTCCGGTCCGCGCATCAGTTCGCCGCCGATGCTCAACTGTCGTCCTGCCAGTCGTAGGGACCCACGTCATCGGTGTCGTAGGGTTCGGGTTCCGCGGCACGAGCCGCCTGCACGAAGGCTCGCACCAGCCGAGCGTCCTTCTTCCCGACGCTCGCTTCCACGCCGGAGGAGACATCGACGCCCCAGGGGTGGACCCTGCGGATCGCGTCGGCCACGTTGTCGGGGTTGAGGCCTCCGGCCAGAACCAGTCGGCGTCCCTTCGGCGCGCCCTCCGCGAGACGCCAGTCGAATACCTTGCCCGATCCCGGCGACGGGGCGTCGACCAGCACGATGTCCGCACCGTACTCGGCCGCCCGCGCAAGTCGGTCGTCCCCTGCCGGGAACGCCTTGATGACAAGTGGCACTCGAACCGAGACGTACCCGCAGTCCGAGAACGTCTCGTTCCCGTGCAGCTGGGCGGCATCGAGCCCGGCACGGTTCACGATCTCGACGACCCGGCGAGGCTCCTCGTCGCGAAAGACCCCAACGGTGCAGATCTCGTGAGGAAGCCGCCGAGTGATGGCAGCGACCGCGCTCGGGCTCATCTGGCGCGGCGAAGGAGCAAAGACGAAGCCGACGGCGTCGGCGCCCATGGCCACCGCGATCAGGGCGTCCTCCTCACTGGTGATCCCGCAGATCTTCACCCACATGGCACAGTCCACCCAAGAAGCTCGGCGACAGCAGCCGGTCGGTGGCGCGAACGCACAAGCGCCTCGCCGACCAGAACGCCGTCGAACCCCGCTTCTGCCAGCGCGGCCACTTGAGCATGCGACTCCACGCCGGACTCGGCGATCTTCAGCACACCGGCTGGGACCTGACGCGCCAGACGCTCGGCCCGTTCCCGGTCCACCTCGAAGCTGTGCAGGTCGCGCTGGTTCACGCCCACAAGCTGGGCCCCGATCTCGAGCGCCCGCGCGAGCTCGAGCTCGTCGTGAACCTCGACGAGAGCAGCCATGCCCAGTTCTCCGGCGATCTGGTGGAGCTCCGCCAGCTCACCGTCGTCGAGCAGCGCAACGATAAGCAGCACGGCGTCAGCTCCCATGATGCGGGCGTCGTAGAGGTCGGCTGCCGAGACCGTGAAGTCCTTGCGGAGAACGGGAAGTTCAACCGCGGCGCGCGCCAGCTCCAAGTCCTCAGGGCTGCCACCGAAGTGCGGGCCGTCAGTGAGCACCGACAGGCAGGACGCACCGCCGGACGCGTACGCCCGCGCGACCTCAACCGGGTCGAGATCCGGGGCGATGTCACCTTTGGACGGCGACCGGCGCTTGATCTCCGCGATGAGCGCAATCGCCGCTTCGCCGGTTCTCCCGGATCCAAGGGCCTTCAGCGGCTCGGTGAAGTCGCGGGGCGGCGGCATGGCACGGGCCTTGGCTGCGAGGTCCTTCAGGTCGCGCCGGTCAGTGGCCGCGACGTCACGGTGCCACGCCGCGATGCGGTCGAGATATGTGGCCACCGACGCGAGCCTACCGGTCGCTTCGGGACACCTCCGGGACCTTCCGTTGGCTGTGCTCGAGCCGGGATCTCCCGAGATGCTCCTGAGCGACTGATCCGGCTATCAGCGGCGACTGCGTGAGCACGAACAATCCGACGCACATGACAAGGAGCGCCGCGGCGTCGAAGGCGAGAGCACCTATCCCGCCGCGCAGGTCGTCATCGAACAGGCCGACACCGATCACGACGCTCACGATCGGGTCGACGATCGTCAGCGTGGCCTGGGAAGCCGTGATCGGACCGGCATGGAAGGCATCCTGGGTGAGCACGAGACCCGCCAGCCCCCCGATGACGATGGCGTAGGGCTCCCAGTGCTCGAAGATCTGCCAGAAGCCCTTCGAGAACAGGATCGTCGTCGCCTTCGTGAACGAGGCGCTCAGCGCGAACGAAATCGCCGCTGCGGACCCGAACCACGCAGACCGCCACGACCGCGACTTGCGCGACCTGAGGCGCGTGCAAGCCGAACAGATCGCGATCGCTGCGCAGCACACCGTGATCACGATGACCCAGCCGCTCGTCGTGGGAAAGGTGGTCCCTCCACCTGTGTTGCTCATGGCGAGGAAGGCGGCGAGTCCCGCCACGGTGAGCACCGTCCCGATCGCCTCGCTCCAACCCAGCGGCGAGCCGAACCACACGCGCAAGATGACAACAAGGAAGATGAGCTCGGTGACCATGAGCGGCTGGACGACGCTGAGCGAGCCGAAACCGAGCGCCGTGGCCTGCAGCAGGAACGATCCCAGCATCGCGGCGAATCCGACGTACCAGATGGGGCGGCGCAGGACATGGCGGATCAGCTTCAGGCCGCGACCGTGCGCATCGGGAGCCGTCTCGACACCGAGCCGCTGGAAGATCGTGGTCAGGGCGTTGCACAGCGCCGCACAGACCGCCAGCGGGATCGCGATCACTGACTCTGTCTATCCGATCGAGAGAGGGAGCTCTCGGATCTCCGCGTTGGCGCCGCCCGGCATCACTGTCGTCGCGGCCGGGAGCACGATGTCTCGGCGCACATAGGCGAGAGCGACCGGCGCAGCGAACCCCGGCGACCAGGCGAGGCTCGTGAGACGCCCGATCTCTCGGTCCCCCGAGACGAGGAGCGCATCGTCTGGGCACTCACCCGCCGAATCCAGCACGACACCACGCAGGCGCCACGCCACGTGTCCGCCCCGGGCATCAAGGCGGGCCACGAGCTCCTGACCTGTGTAACAGCCCTTCGTGAAGCTCACGGTGTGCGCGACGAGGTTGCCGGCTTCCTGCGGGATCGTCTTTTCGGTGAGCTCGCTCCCCATTGCAGGCACGCCGGCCTCGATGCGTGCCACCTCGAACGCCGCCGGGTCGCCCAGCGGGACATCCAGCTGTGGCCAACCAGGCACCTCGGCCGCTGCCAGCACGTCCAAGCCGCCATAGCCGGGCCAGGTTGTCGGCACGGCGAGTGTCCAAAGACCGCTCATCACCGTCGCGGGCGCGTCAGCAACCATCGCCCCGAGCTCCAGCCCCGCACTTGCGAGCCTGGTCAGCGAAGCCGGTCCGCGGACCTTGAGACACCGGATGATCCCGCTTTCGAGATCGGCCTTCACTCGCAAGCGGAAGCGCCCGAGCCGCCGGGAAAGGACTTCGCCGTAGCCGGTCTCGGTGTCGAGCAGCACGACGTCGTCCGCGAGCATCGTGGCCCGGCAGTACACCTCCACCTTGCCCTGCGGTGAGAGCACGAGCGTCTCCGCCGAGTGACCGACCGCGAGTGCTCCGAGGTCCTGGCTCACTTGGCCCTGGAGCCAGCCACGCGCATCCGGGCCCCCCACCACGACGGCGTCCCGTGCAGTCTCGAGCGCGCAGGCGTCGTCGTGGATGAGGGCATAGGACCGCTGAAGATCAGGCCGGGCGATCAGGTTCAGAGCCGCCGCCTTTCCGCCGAGAGCTGGCGAGCCCCGGCTACGGCCGTCAGCACGGCCGCGGCCTTGGCCGCGCACTCCTCGTCTTCGGCAGCCGGGTCGCTATCGGCGACGATGCCGGCCCCGGCCTGCACCGAGGCTCTGCCGTCCGCGGTCGCGACGAGCGTGCGGATCGCGATCGCCGTGTCGAGGTTGCCCGAGAAGTCGATGTAACCGACGATCCCCGCGTACGGGCCTCGTTTAGTGGGCTCGAGCTCGTCGATGATCTCCATCGCCCGCACCTTCGGCGCGCCTGAGACGGTCCCGGCGGGAAGTGTCGCCCTCAGCACGTCCACAGGTCCCCGGCCCTCGAGCAGCTCACCGGAAACCTCGGAGGTGAGGTGCATGACGTGGCTGTAACGCTCGACGGTCATCAGCTCGTCGACCCGTTCGGAGCCAAAGCGCGCCACCCTGCCCACGTCGTTGCGAGCCAGGTCGACGAGCATGACGTGCTCGGCGAGCTCCTTCGGGTCCTCGACGAGCTCGGTCTCGAGCCTGCGGTCCTCCTCTTGGTTCGAACCGCGTCGGCGCGTTCCGGCGATCGGTCGCGACACGACGCGCCCGTCGAGGAGCTGGACCATCGGTTCAGGCGACGCTCCGACGACCGACACACCCCCCAGGCGGACGAAGAACATGTACGGGCTGGGGTTCACCTGCCGGAGCACCCGGTAGACATCGAACGGGTCGCAGCCGAGGTCGAAGTCGAAGCGCTGAGACAGCACGACCTGGAACGCGTCGCCTGCACGGATGTACTCCTTGGCGACCTCGACGGCCTGGCGGTACCGCTCGGCGCTGGTGCCTCGCCGAACGGTGCCGTCCGGGAGGGACGCCCCGGGCGACGGCGGTGCGACGAGCGGCTCGTGGCCCGGGCGCTCCAGGTCGTTGCGGATCACCTCCAAGCGCTGCAACGCGTCGAGGTAGGCGGGCCGGAGCCCGACTGCATTCCCACTTTCGTCCTTGTCCGGCTCGACAAGCACGTTGTTGACGAGCGTCACCCGCTGGCGCCAGTGGTCGAAGGCAGCGAGCTCGCCGATCACCGACACGACGGCGTCGGGATGACCGAGGTCGTCGGTCGGTGGCGCCGCAAGCCGCTCTACCTCGCGGACAACGTCGTAGCCGAGATAGCCGACCAGACCGCTGTGAAGTGGAGGAAGCCCCTCGAACGACGGCGACCGGAGCTTGTCGAGAATCGACTCGACACAGGCGAGCACACCTTTGTCACGGGGAACCGAATCGGGAACTGAGCCCTGGGTCACTTCGATCTGGCGGCCGCGCGCCACCAGGGTCGCTGCGGGCGAGCGCCCGACGAACGAGAAGCGGCTCCAGCGCTCGCCGCGCTCGACCGACTCGAGCAGGAAACCGGGCCCGTCCCCGACCATTGCCCGGAAGGCCCCGACCGGAGTCAAGCTGTCAGCGACAAGCTCTCGCCAGACCGGGACGACCGAGTACTGCCGGCCGAGCTCGCAGAACATCTCCAGACCAGGGCTGGCTTGCGCGGTGCCACTCCGGGCAAGGGCGCTTGACCCCGGGCTCGAACACTCCCGCGACCCGGTGCCGGTCACGACGGCGAGTCGCCGAACCGGCGGTGAAAACAGCTCCAGTCGCCGGTGTGGCACGCGCCGCGGCCCTCCTGGTCGACGGTGATGAGCAGTGCATCGCCGTCACAGTCGTAGGCGGCAGCCCGAACCCATTGGCGATCGCCCGAGGTCTCCCCCTTGCACCAGTACTCCTGCCGGCTCCGGCTCCAGAACCACGTGCGAGCGGTCGTCAGCGTTCGGCGCAACGCCTCGGCATCCATCCATCCGAGCATCAAGACGTCACGGGTCGCGCGGTCCTGCACGATCGCGGCCACGAGCCCCTTCTCATCGAAACGGATCTCCGCGATCTCCTCCTCGGTGAACCCCACCGGTGAGACGGTCACAAGTACAGCCCTGTCCCGTCCTCGAGTCGCTCCGAGGCGACCGCCGGGATGTCGCGTTCGCGCAGGATCACGTAGTCCTCGCCTTGAACCTCCACCTCGAAGCACTCCTCGGGATTGAACAGGACGCGGTCTCCGGCCCGGATCGAGCGCACGTTCGGGCCGACCGCGGCAACCTCGGCCCACGCGAGGCGGTGGGCGACCGAGGCCGTGGCCGGGATGAGGATGCCGGCGCGCGATCGCCGTTCGCCTTCGGCCGTCGGCACGTGCACCAGCACGCGGTCGTTGAGCATCGTGACCGGCTGCTTGACCTCGTCGGAAATCGACCTGGGCCGGCTCAACTCGGGCAACTCCACGACCGAAACCGTAGTGCCACCGACGAGCAGCCGTGACCCTGGTCGTGCCGCGCCGCAACTACAGGACGTCAGGGCGCGCCCAGGATCCGAAGAGAGTGGCCCGAAGGCAGGACGGCCGCGCGGGAAAGCTCGAGCCGACTCGGCATCATGGGAAGGTGGATCGCGTCCTGCTGCTCGTCCCTTCCGCCTCCTATCGCGCTTCCGACTTCCTCGATGCAGCCAGGGCGCTGGATCTCCAGGTGATCGTCGGGTGCGACGAGGCACTCGCCCTGGCCGGAGGCAGCGGGTCCGTGCAGGTCCGCCTTGAGGATCCAGAGGCGGCTGCGGATGCGATCGTGGCACTCGACGCTGTCACGCCGCTCGACGCGGTGCTGGCCGTGGACGACCAGGGGACGCTCGCAGCGGCCCGTGCCGCGCAACGCCTTGGCCTTCGCGGCAACCATCCCGACGCCGTTGCGGCCGCGCGGGACAAGCTCGTCATGCGCAGAATGCTCAGCGGAGCCGAGGTGTCCCAGCCCGCGTTTGCGGTCCTCTCCCCCACCGCCGAAGCCGCCGAGCTGACCCGGCTCACCGGGCTGGTCGGCCTGCCATGGGTGGTCAAGCCCACATCCTTGTCAGGGAGCCAGGGTGTGATCCGGGCAGATACCGTCGCGCAAGCCTTGGCGGCGGTCGCACGCTCCCGGTCGATCGCCACGAAGGCGGGCGTGGCGCCGGATCAACCTCTGCTCGTAGAGGAGTTCGTGGGCGGCCCCGAGGTGGCCGTGGAAGGCGTGCTCGAGAACGGCGAGCTTACGGTCCTGGCCGTGTTCGACAAGCCGGACCCGCTCGATGGCCCCTTCTTCGAGGAGACCTTGTACGTGACACCGTCAAGGCTCGATGCCTCTGAGCTCAGCGTCGTGACCACGACCATCCAGGCCGCCACCAGAGCACTCAACCTCAGGGAGGGCCCCGTCCATGCGGAGCTTCGCGTCCGGGACGGGCGAGCGTGGGTAATCGAGGTGGCTGCTCGCTCGATCGGTGGACTGTGCTCGCGCACCCTCGAGTTCGGGACGGGGATGAGCCTCGAGTACGTCATCCTGGCGCACGCGCTGGGCCGGCCGGCCGGCTCGCTGCGGCAAGGTCAGGGCGCAGCGGGCGTCTTGATGCTGCCGATCGGTACCGGCGGCGTCCTCGCCGAGGTCACAGGACGCGAACGGGCTCTCCAAGTACCTGGAATAGTCGGCATCGAGCTGACGATCGCCCCGGGTCGCGTGCTCGTTCCGCTGCCCGAGGGGAACCGCTATCTGGGCTTCGTCTTCGCTCGCTGTGACAGCCCAGAGCACGTGGAAGCGGCGTTGAGAGCGGCACTCGCCGAGCTGGACGTCCGATTGGAGCCGGAACGACCGCTCAAGCGCCGGCTGGCCGGACGCTGACGCCTCGCGCCGCGAGCTTCTCCTTCGCCTCCGCGATGGTGTGGCGTCCGAAGTGGAATATCGACGCGGCGAGCAGCCCGTCGGCGTGCCCGATGAGCGCGCCTTCGACAAGATGCTCGAGCGTGCCGACACCCCCACTCGCGATCACCGGCACGCGCACCGAGTCCGCGATCCGGCTGGTCAGTTCCAGGTCGTAGCCGGCCTCGGTCCCGTCCCGGTCCATCGAGGTTATGAGGATCTCCCCAGCGCCGAGTTGCGCGCAGGCCGCGGCCCAGCTCGCCGCGTCCAGACCGGTCGGACGCCGCCCGCCGTGAGTGAAGACCTCCCAGTGCCCGCCGTCACCGCTGCGACGGGCGTCGATTGCCACGACCACGCATTGCGCCCCGAACTCGCTCGCCAGAGCATCGATCAGCCTGGGCGCGGCGACCGCGGCAGAGTTCACCGCAACCTTGTCGGCCCCTGCTCGAAGCAGCCCCCGGCCGTCCGCGACCGAGCGGACACCACCTCCGACCGTGAGAGGGATGAAGACCTCCTCCGCGGCGCGTTCAACGACGTGCAGCATCGTCGCGCGATCGTCCGAGGAGGCAGTGATGTCGAGCAGCACGAGCTCGTCGGCGCCTTCAGCGTCGTAGCGCGCGGCCAGTTCGACAGGATCGCCGGCGTCGCGAAGTCCCTTGAACTCGACGCCCTTGACGACCCTTCCGCCATCGACGTCCAGACAAGGGATGACCCTCACGGCCCGCACGCAGCAACCGCCTCCGAGATCGAGAGCGCTCCCGACAACAGCGCCCGACCCACTATCGCCCCGTCCAGCCGGCGGCCGGCAGCGCCAAGACCTGCCAGTGCGGCGAGGTCCGAGATGCCGGCGATGCCGCCCGAGGCCACCACCGCAAGCCCTGTCACCGCGAGCACGTGGGCGAGTCCTGCCAAGTCTGGGCCGGCTCCGGTCCCGTCACGATCGATGTCGGTCACCACCACACCGCCGAGAGGTAGGCCCGCGAGACGCTGCAGAGCCGCCTCGAGCTCGAGCCCTCCGGAAACCACCCAGCCGCGCACCGCCACCTCGCGCCGAACCTCGCCTGCCGGCCCGGCGACCGAGCGGTGGTCCAGCCCGACGAGAACCTGGCCGGGCCAACGCTCGACCATCCCGACGAGCACCTCGGGATTCTCGACGGCCACTGTGCCGACCACGACCCGTGCGACCCCGGCGTCAAGCAGCCCCGCAGCGGCGCTCTCGTCGCGGATTCCCCCACCGGCCTGCACGGGCACCCCGGCACATGAGGCGATGCGGACAACGACGTGCCGGTTCGGTGAGCCGCCTTCGCGCGCAGCGTCGAGATCGACGACGTGCAGCCGTGAGGCTCCGGCCGAGACGAATGCCTCGGCCTGCTCCAGCGGATCGCCGTACACGGTCTCAGAACAGAACTGGCCGCGGAGCAGGCGCACGCATCTGCCAGCCCGGATGTCGATGGCGGGCCACAGCTCCAACGTCACGACTCCGAAGGCTCCTCGGTGCAGATCCGAGCGAAGCGCTCGAGCAGCTGCAGGCCCGCGAATGCCGACTTCTCCGGATGGAACTGCGTGCCGAACATGTTGCCCTGCTCGAACGCGACCGCGATCTCACCGCCGTAGTCACACGTGCCGACGACGCTTTTGAGGGCCTCGGCGCCCTCTGGAGCCGGGGCATAGGAGTGGACGAAGTAGTACCAGCGGCTCGAGGCGTCACCGAGCAGGCGCGAGCGTCTCCCCGTTGAGGTCCTCACCACGTTCCATTGCATCTGTGGGCGGCGCTCGGTCGCTGCGATCGCGCGAACCGACCCCTGCAGGATGCCGAGACCAGCGACGTCCGGGTCTTCTTCCGAGCTCTCGAAGAGCAGCTGCAGACCGACACAGATCCCGAGGAAGGGGCGGCCATCGCTGATGCAGAGCCGGACCACCTCATCGAGCCCCGAGTCGCGAAGCGCCCTGGCACATGCGCCGAAGGCACCGACGCCGGGCAGTACGATCCCCGACGCGTCCAAAGCGCCTTCCGGGCTGTCGACCAAACGAGCGTCTGCGCCCACGTGCTGCAGGGCCTTCTCCGCGGAGCGGAGGTTCCCGATGCCGTAGTCCAAGACAGCGATCATGTCTGGCCTACAGCAGGCCCTTGGTCGACGGGACGCCACTGCCCTCGATCCGGGCGGCGTCCCGCAGTGCACGGCCGACCCCCTTGAAAGAGGCTTCGAGGACATGGTGGGGATTGCGCCCGTGACGAAGCTCGATGTGCAAGGTGAGCGCCGCCGAGTGCACGAAGGCGCGCCAGAACTCCTCGGCCAGCTGGACCTCGAACGGAGGGCTCCCGAGCGGCGCAGTCTCGCCGAGCGCCACGTCGTAGTGCAGGTACGGCCTCCCGGAAAGATCGAGAGCGACGTCGACCAACGCCTCGTCGAGCGGCACGGCAATCGACGCGAAACGGCGAATGCCCGCTTTCGAGCCGAGCGCCTCGGCGAGGGCCTCTCCGAGGACAATGCCGGTGTCTTCGACGGTGTGGTGCGCATCGACCTCGAGGTCGCCGCGAGCCTTGAGGTCAAGGTTCAAGCCGCCGTGCCTGCCGAGCTGGGCCAACATGTGGTCGAAGAACGGCAGGCCGGTGTCCGCCAGGGCGGCCCCACTCCCGTCCAGCTCGACAAGGACCGCCACCTGGGTCTCCTTGGTCGAACGCCTCCGCTCGGCACGCCGTGGGTCGGAGTTGGGGTTCGTTTCCATCGGTCAAGCCTTGCACGTTCCTGGGCTCCGCCGCCCGCACGGTGCCGGCTAAGCGCGTGCCGCCAGCTGACCGCACGCCGCAGAGATCGAGCGTCCTCGATTCTCGCGGATCGTGGCGTTGACGCCGGCCTGCCTGAGCCACGCTTGGAGTGACAAGACGCGGGCGCGGGCGGACCCTCTGAGCCCCCTCGAGAGACCTCCCGCTGTCGGATTGAGCGGGATGAGGTTGACGTGAGCTCCCAGAGGCCGTGCGAGAGCCGCGAGCTCGAAGGCGTCGGCGGGCCGGTCGTTCACGTCCTCGATGCAGGCCCACTCGAAGGAGATCCTCCTTCCGGTCGATGCCCGGTACTCCTCGCAGGCTTCCATGACCATGCCAAGGGGGTATCTGCGGTTGAGCGGTACGAGCTGGTCACGCAGCAAGTCGTTGGCCGCGTGCAGCGACACGGCGAGGTTCACCTGGAGGGTCTTTCCCGCCAGCTGACGGATGCCGGGCACGACGCCAACCGTGGAAATTGTGAGATGCCGGGCAGCCAGTTCAAGATCACGGTTCATCCGCACGACCGCGGGCCACACCGCGTCAAAGTTCGCCAGCGGCTCGCCCATCCCCATGAGCACGACGTTGCCGAGCTGGCCCCAGCGCTCCGACCTGCAGCGCCTCGCCGCGACGACCACTTGCTCGATGATCTCTCCAGAACTCAGCTGCCGGCCAAAGCCCGCGTCTCCAGTCGCGCAGAAGCTGCAGCCCATCGCACAGCCGGCCTGGCTCGAGACGCACACAGTCGTGCGGTCGCGATAGCGCATGAGGACCGTCTCGATGCGCTTGCCGTCGCTCGTCCCGAGCAGCCACTTCACCGTGGAGCCCCTGTCCGCCACGCTCTCGGCAACGCAGTGGAAGGCCGGTGCCAGGCCCGGCGCAACTTCGAGCTGGTCGCGGAGTGCCCGAGGGAGCTCGGTCAGCTCCCCTGGCTCCGCCAATCGCCGGTAGAAGCCGTCGAAGACCTGGTTCACGCGGTATGAGGGCTCATCGGAGAGGAGCTCCTCGAGTTCGTCGCGTCCCAGGTCGTAGCGGCTCACGAGAGCGAGCTCATGATTGTCCGCTTCGTCCTCTGACATCTGCGCCCGGCAGTTCTCCTGCTCCGCCGGCAGCCACGTCGGTGACGTACGCGCGGTCTGTGTGGTCGTCGACGAACCCGAGCGAGAAGTAGAGCTTGCGTGCCGCCTCATTGTCGTGGTCGACGTACAGCATCCCCGTGCTCACGCCGCGCTCGCAAAGCGAAGCCAGCCCTGCCAGCATGAGCTGGCGTCCCAGACCGCGGCCCCGGAAGTCCGGATCGACCGCGATCACGTAGATCTCGCCGAGTTGGTGGTTGGTGGCCCCGCTCATCACGTCGTCCTCGGGCTCGTGGAGCTTCGTCCAGCAGAAGCCCGCGAGACGCCCGTCTCGCTCATGCATCAGGAACCCGCTCGGGTCGAACCACGGCTGACGTTCGCGCTCGCTGATGGTGGCGAGATCCCACGAGCCCTGTTCGGGATGGCCGTGAAACGCGCGGTTGTTCACCTCGAGCCACGCCAGCTCGTCCTCGCCGGTTCGAAACGGCCGGACCGGGATCGCTGCGCTCTCCCCCGTGACGGGAAGTGAACGGCGCATCTGGATGAGCTCACGGCCGCGTCGCATGCCGACAGCCTCGGCCACGGCATCATTGACCGGTCCCGGCTTGGGCACCCACAGGTGCACGTGACCTCCGCCCTGTGCCGCGATCTCGCCGAGCGCGGTGCTGAGCAGGTCCTGCTGGAGGTCGGCACTGCCCGAGCGCCACCGCGGGTGCACGACATACTCGACGGCCCAGCTTGCGTCGTTGCCCCGGCTGATCTGCGCGTAGGCGACGACGCGTTCACGACCGCACTCTCGGGCCACGAAGCCGGCAAAGCCCTCGCGACCACCTTGGACCAGATCGAGCCACTGGTGCTCGCCGAGAGCGCGATGGCCGTCGGCTGTGCTCGCGGCCTCGAGCAGGACCGAGATGGCAGCGATATCTGCCTCTCCCATCCTGCGCTTGATCTCCACATTGTGCACCTGGCGAACATACCGCCTGTTTGCCACCGGCCGTGGCTACCATCCGAGGGTGTCCAGCGTGCCGAGCACCCGACGCCTGAGCGGCCGCGGCCGCCGGCGGCCGCTGGCGCGGGCCCGCAAGATCGCCGATCGGCTCGCCGCGGCATATCCGGGCACAGCGACCGAGCTGTGCGCGCTGGTCCACCACAACCCCTTCGAGCTGCTCGTCGCGACCATCCTCTCGGCCCAGTGCACCGACGAGCGGGTCAACATCGTGATGCCGCTGCTGTTCGAGCGTTATCCCACAGCGCGCGATCTCGCCGCCGCCGATCGTGACGAGCTCCAGACCCTGATCCGGTCCACAGGCTTCTTCCGCTCGAAGGCATCGCACATCCTCGGTGCCGCCGAGGCGATCGTGATGCGTCATTCCGGTGAGCTGCCCCGGTCGATGGAAGAGCTGACCGCCCTGCCTGGGGTCGGTCGCAAGACCGCGAATGTCGTGCTCTCGGTGGCCTTCGGCCTTCCGGGGCTGCCGGTCGACACCCACGTGACAAGGTTGAGCCAGCGCCTCGGGCTGAGCGACTCGGGCGACCCGATCAAGATCGAGCAGGACCTCTGTGAGCTGTTTCCCCCCGCCGGGTGGGGCGCGATCAGCCTGCGGCTCATCCAGCACGGCAGGAGGGTCTGTGTCGCGCGACGACCCCGCTGCGAGACCTGCGAGCTGGCCGATCTTTGTCCTTCGAGGGGCAAGTTCTGATGCCCGAACTTCGATCACATGGCCCCAACCTCACGCCAGCCACGGCGCCATGCTGCTCCGCAGGGCTGGCGTCATGGTCGAGCGAACTTCCCTGGGAGTCTCGTGACAGGTTCGTGACGAGCGGTCACAGCGCGGGGACAGGGCGCTAATTTCGCCAAGAGGAACCGGTTCCCGCCACCTGGTTCCAGTGAGCAGGCTCGGGATCCGCCGCCCGACCCGCTCCCCGACGGCGCCCTCAGGGCGCCGTCGGCGCGTCCGGGACAGCGTCTTGCCAGGTCATCTCCCGCTTGCCAGCATGCGCTCGAGGCGTCGCACCACACCGAGGAGAGCGCGCTCCACGGCAATGAGGTCCGTGGCCACATGGTCCCGCTTGGCCGTGACAGCGGCGTCTGCCAGCGCTGTGACACGACGAGCGATCTGCTCGAGTGACGAAGCAATCGAGGACAGTTCGGACAGCTCCGACGGCTCGGGCACTTGCGACGCCATACCGCCATCATCGCCGATCCGGGCCCACGACAGGAAAACCGGTTTCGGCGGGCAGGTACGCTGCACCCATGCTCCGACGCCTTGACCTGCGTGGCTGCGGGACCGAGCTTGGTGGCGCGCTCCCGCGACCGAACCTCGCCGACCAAGGCCCGGTCGCGGAGGTCCGCGCGATCGTCGAGGACGTCCGGGTGCGAGGCGACGCAGCGCTCCGGGAGTACACGGCGCGTTTCGACAAGGCCGAGATCGGCGAGATACGAGTGCCCGTCGCCGAGATCGGATCGGCGCGCCGGCGGTTGGACCCGGCCCTGCTCGGGGCTCTTAGCGAGGCCGCTCAGGCCATAGAGGCCTTCCACCGCCACCGGGCAGTTGGCCCGGGAAGCTTCGAGCGCAACGGGATCTCGGTCGACCTGCTCGAACTGCCCGTGGCCCGCGCCGGCGTTTATGTGCCAGGTGGGCTGGCCAGCTATCCCTCGAGCGTCCTCATGGACGCGATACCGGCCCGAGTCGCAGGCGTGGAAGGCATCGCCCTTTGCGTGCCACCCGGTCCGGGTGGCGCCGTTGCGGACGAGGTGCTTGCGGCCGCGAGCCTGGCCGGGGTGGACGAGGTTTACCGGATCGGGGGCGCGCAGGCGATCGCCGCCATGGCCTACGGCACCGAGTCCGTGGCCCGCGTAGACGTGATCGTCGGGCCCGGGAACCGCTGGGTGTCGCTCGCCAAGCTGGAGGTCCGCGGCGACGTCGGCATGCCGGCATCGTTCGCCGGGCCTTCGGAGGTCATCGTGATCGCGGACGAGACGGTCCCGGCCGACTACGTGGCCATCGACCTTGTCGTCCAAGCCGAGCACGGGCCTGATGGGCTCGCCTGGCTCATCACCTGGTCCGAGCCGGTGCTGAACGCCGTGACCGATGCCGTCGCCCGGTTCGTCGAGGAGTCACCGCGGCGTGCGGAGATCGAGGCGACGCTCGCCGGTGGAGGCTATGGCGTGCTCGTCGACGGACCCGAAGCAGCAATGGCGGTGTCGAACGAGATAGCGCCCGAGCACCTGGAGCTTTGCTGCGACAACCCGCAAGCGATGATCCCGCTCGTACGCAATGCGGGCGCGGTCTTTCTCGGCCCGTACGCGCCTGCATCGCTCGGTGATTACATCGCCGGACCGAGCCACACCCTGCCGACCTTCGGGTCCGCTCGCTATGCAAGCGTGCTCGGGGTGGAGGACTTCCTTCGCAGGGTGCACGTCATCTCTGCGGACCGCCGAGCGTTGAGTCGCGTGGCTATCCACGTGGCTGCTATTGCGAACGCGGAGGGGCTTGGCGCCCACGCCCGCTCGGTGACGATGCGGTCCGAGCACGAACAACAACAGAGCTCATGAGCCTCACCGGAGCGAACGGCCTCGCGCACGCCTGCGCGACCCGTCCCGAAGCTGCCCTCCGGCCCGGGTACCACTCGCCGCAGGCCGAGGTCGACGTCAGGCTCAACACCAACGAGTCCTCCGAGCCTCCTCCCCAGGCCTTTGTCGATGCGCTTGCCGACGAGCTGCGGTCGATCCCGCTCCACCGCTACCCCGATCGTCAAGCAACCGCACTACGGGCGGCGCTTGCCGCTCACCACGCGGTCGAGCCGGAGCAGGTGTTCTGCGCCAACGGCTCGAACGAGGTGATCCAATGCCTCCTGCTCGCGTACGGCGGCCCGGGCCGGCCAGCCATGCTGTTCGAGCCGACGTACGCGCTGCACTCCCATATCGCCCTGCTCACCGGGACGCCCGTCGTCGCGGGTCGACGAGACGACGCGTTCGAAGTGGACCCGGCCGAAATGGCCCGAACGCTCGCAGCCGCGGCTCAGATGCACGGGCCGGCCAGCCCTGCGGTCACCTTCCTCTGCTCGCCCAACAATCCGACCGGCGGCGTCGAGACGTTGGACCGTGTCCGGGCCGTTGTCTCCCGCGTGCCCGGAATTCTCGCCGTCGACGAGGCTTACGGACAGTTCGCGCCATGGTCGGCAATCGAGTTGCTCGAGTCTGAGCCCCGCCTCGTCGTAGTGCGCACGTTCTCCAAGACCTGGGCCATGGCCGGGCTTCGCCTCGGCTACGCGATCGCGGACCCAAGCGTGGTCGGCTCGTTGTCGAACGTTGCGCTGCCCTACCATCTCGACGCGCTCAAACAAGTCGCGGGACGGCTGGCCCTCGGCTTCGGTGACGAGATGCGCGCTCGTGTGGCAGCCACTATCGAGGAGCGAGGGCGTGTCGCGGCGGCCCTTGGGGACCTTCCGGTCGAGGTGTGGCCGTCCAATGCCAACTTCATCCTGTTTCGCGTGAGCCCGCATGATGGCCCGCAAGTCTGGAAGGCTCTGCTCGATCGTTCGGTGCTGATCCGCGACGTCTCGGACTGGCCAGGGCTCAAAGGCTGCCTGCGCGTCAGCATTGGCACACCTTCGGAGAACGACCGTTTCCTCTCCGCTCTGGGTGAAGTTCTTTCGGCCGAGGACGATTCCAGGTCAACTGTCTGCTAGGCGGCGCGACCTACCGCCTCTCAGGAACGCATTGACCCTTTCCTGCCCTGATGACACCGCTGACGGCCAGAGACTGCTGAGCAATCCGGTTCGTCGGGCGCTCGCCAGGAACGGTCGCTTCACATCCCCGGTGTAAACGCGCAACGGGCGTAGGTTCCTTGTCGAAACGCCTCCGGATGCCCGCCGTTCGATGCGACCGCCGCCATCAGGGGACGAGGCAGGAGTCCGACCGTCGACCGAGGCTGGGCTGCCGGCCCGGTGGATGCGTTAGGTTTGCAGCGTGGATCGAAGGGCGCAGGTCACAAAGGCAGGCGACGGCCGGACCGTCATGTTCGCCGAGTGGGGCGACCTCGACGGCAAGCCGGTCTTCGCCCTCCACGGCACACCCGGATGCCGGCTCGACCGTCATCCCAACGAAGATCTCGTGCGCTCGACTGGAGCTCGCGTCATCACTCATGACCGCGCCGGCTACGGAGGCTCGGATCGCCATGGTGGGCGGGCAGTGGCGGACTGCGTGGGAGACGTGGTCGCTGTCGCCGACGCCCTCGGCCTCGACCGCTTCGCTGTCACGGGCGGTTCAGGGGGAGGACCCCATGCGCTGGCCGTCGCTGCCCTCCTCGGCGATCGGGTGACCAGGGTGATATGCAACGTCGGGGTGGCTCCTTATGAGGCTTTGGGAGACGATTGGCTGGCTGGCATGGACCCCGAGAACGTGAAGGAGTTTGGTTGGGCGCTGGAGGGCGAAGACCGGCTTGCCAGAGAGCTCGAGCATGAGGACGAGAAGCTTCGTGAGACAGCATCCGTCGACCCATCGGCGATCTTCGAGCAGTTCGACCTACCGCCGTCGGACAAGGAGGTTCTCGCCCGGGAAGACTTCGCCCAAATCCTCCGGGAGTCGATAGTCGAGCAGACCCGCAACGGAGTCTGGGGTTGGGTCGATGACGACATTGCCTTCACCCAGCCCTGGGGTTTCGACCCGGCCACCATCACCGTGCCGGCCCAGGTTTGGTATGGGACTTCGGATGTCCTCGTTCCTCCGGCTCATGGGGAGTGGATCGCTCGAACCGTCCCTGGTGCAGTCGTCAGATTGAACGCGCTCGGGCACTTGGGTGATCCCGATGCCGACCTCGTCGAGTCTCTTGCCTGGCTGACGGCAGCAGCAGGATAGTTCGGTCGGTCTCGCTACCGGGACAGAGGACGATCGCACAACCGATGCTGTATGCGGTGTAGGTCCTCAGGCGATCTCTCATGCTGAGATCATCCCAGATCAGGCTGAGGCCCGGGAGGCCCGCGCCGACCCAGATTGTTGTCGCGCCAGAGCCGTAGGCGCTGGTTCTCCGAGTGCCACAACGTGCAGCGACCAAGCCGTCGGCCTCCGGTTCCTTCACTTCAGAGAGCAGGCGATTCTCTCCTGCGACCGCCGTTCGCGCTCAGCCGAAGCGGCCCTGGATGTAGTCCAAAGTCCTCGGGTCGTCCGGTTCGCTGAACAACTTCTTCGTCGGCGCCACTTCGATCTGTTCACCGGCACGGTCACTGCCCATCAGGAAGAACGCACACAGGTCCGACACACGAGCTGCCTGCTGCATGTTGTGCGTGACGATGACGATCGTGACGCGGCTCTTGAGCTCGCCCAGGAGCTCTTCGATGAGCCGCATCGAGATCGGGTCCAACGACGATGTCGGCTCGTCCATCAACAGCACCTCTGGCTCCACCGCGAGAGCCCTTGCGATGCACAAACGCTGCTGCTCACCCCCAGAGAGAGTCGATGCGTGCGCCTTCATCCGGTTCGAGACCGAATCCCACAGAGCGGCGGCGATCAGTGCGGACTCGGCGGCCTCTTCGAGGACCGCCTTCTTGCGTATCCCGTTGAACCGCAGCCCCGAGACGACGTTGTCGAAGATCGACATGGTGGGAAACGGGTTCGGCCGTTGAAACACCATGCCGACACGAGTGCGCAATAACGTCGCGGGGATCCCACCCGTATAGATATCGGTGTCGCCAAGCCGGATCGAGCCGCTCACGACCGCACCCTTGGTGAAATCGTGCAACCGGTTGACCGCGCGTAGCAGCGTCGTCTTGCCGGAGCCTGACGGACCGATGAGCGACGTCACCTTGTTCCTCGGGACGTCGAAGTTGACGCCGCGAATCGCGGTTCGACCATTGAATGTCACCGCTACGTCCTTGAACCGCATGGAGATGGGGCCCGACCGCGGGCTCCCGTTCTGGCCCGACATCCCCGTCGACACTGTAGCCATGGTCATGGGATCTACCACTAGCGCCTCTCCCTTTGTAGCCAGGCCGCAAACAGGCGGCTCCCCAGATTTATGACAAGAACGACGACCACCAACAACAGGGCGATCCCCCACGCCTCTTCCCGAAGTGAAAGGTACGGTGAAGTCGCTGACTGGAAGATCTGGAGCGGCATCGAGGCCATCTCCTTCCTCGGGTTCCAGCTGACGACCGTAGAAGCGCCGATCACCCAGAGAATGGGGGCGGTCTCCCCCACGGCCCTGGAAAAGGCAAGCAGCACGGCTGTGACAAGACCGGGAAGCGCGGTCGGGATTACAACCCGGCGTGCGATAACGCCCCTGCGAGCCCCGAGAGCGAGACCGGCTTCCCGAATCGTGACGGGGACGCCTCGGAGCGCCGTTTCAGCGGCCTTCATGATGATCGGAATCATGAGAATGCCGATTGCGAAGCTTCCGGCGATTGCAGAGAACCCGATGCCGGGCAGTTTGATGCCCCACTCATCGAACCCGATCACAATCATCTGATACGCGAAGATGCCAAGCAGGATTGACGGAAGTCCCGTCATGATCTCGGCCGTCGTCCGCAGCGCCCTCGCGAACTTTGAAGCCGACTCCGCCAGGAACAGGCCGGCAACGACGCCGATCGGAATCGCGAACAGTGCCGCTACGCCGTCGATGACCAGCGAACCGATGATCGCGTTCGAGATCCCCCCAATCTGATTCGGGTCGAGCAGCGAGGGGAACTGGGGGGTCTGTGTGAAGAAGTCGAGGTTCCACCATCGGAGACCCTTTTGCACCAGGGAGTACAAGATCGCGAAGAGAGGAACGAGAGCGAGGACGAGCGCGACGCCGCAAAGTGCGACCATCGCCTTCGAGATGCGAATGCGTCGGTCCAGTGTCCTCGCAGCCACGCGTTGGACCATCTCACGGCGCTCCAGAATTGGATCAGGTGGGATCCCTTCGAGCACTCCGGTTGTCATACGACACCCGCCCGAAAGGCTGAAGCGCTGATGAGTCGACGCCCGAACCAGTTCACGATCGCTGTCATCGCCATCAGAATCAACGCAAGTGCGCCAAGTGCGGCAACTTGCAGCGGTGTGGCGTCCTGGAACTGCAGCGCGATCGTCGATGCGAGCGTGGAGGCCGTCGAGAACAACGAGGACGGAAAGAGAGGATTCAAGCCGATGACCATGGCGACAGCCACGGTCTCGCCGAGAGCACGTGCGGTCGCGAGCGTCACGGCTCCGACGACCCCGGTTCGAGCACCGGGCAGCACGACTTTACGGACCACCTGCCATTTCGTCGCACCGACGCTGAGTGCCCCTTCGAACTGTTCGTGGGGCACGACGGAGATTGCGTCTCTCGAGAGCGCGACGATCATCGGCAGGATCATGATGAAGAGCACGCAGCCTGCGAGCAACAGCGAGACCCCCTCAGGGGGGGCTTGGAAGGGGAACTTGCTACCCGTTATCCTCGCAAGGCCTGGTTCCACGGTGTTCTCGAACCACGGGGCGAGCACCAGCAGGCCCCACAGCCCGTAGACGACGCTTGGGACCGCAGCGAGAAGCTCGACAAGTGACGACAGGACTATTCGCAGTCTGTCAGGCAGTACGTGGACAATGGCAAGGGCGGCCCCAATGCCGATCGGGATGGCGAAGAACAGTGCGATGGCTGTCGTCGCCAGCGTGCCCGCGATGATCGGGAGCGCGCCAAAGGAGTTGCTTCCCTGGCTCCACACCCTGCCGTAGATGATCGAGAGACCCGAGTGGCGCCACGCAGGAATCGACGAGACGACGATGCTGATGAGAAACACCGCGCAGATGAGCGCGAACAATCCGGATGCCCCGTAAAGGACACCCCAATGCGCCAGATCGCTCTTGACCGAGAAGCGTTTCGGCTCCCCGGTCAAGAGCGGATTCGACATAGCCAGAGGAGGACTAGTCGGCACCTCGGACATGAGGATTAGTGGGCCGCCTCGCTGATCACCAGATGGTGGTCGTCAGTAGCTTCTGGCCATGTGACCCGACGACTCCGAGCAGCGTGGCACGTGCGAGCGCCTGGATGTTGGCCGGAAGTGGAACGTAGCCCTGGAGCGCGGCTACATCCTGACCCGCGGTCGTCCCGTTGACTGCGCCCGAGTGCGACAGCCAGTCGAGGTACTTCACGAGCAGTGTTCCCTCGGTGTCTTTCGTCTGGGTCTTCTTCCATACGACCGCCCAGGTGTACCCGGCGATCGGATACGCCGCCTTACGAGGCATCCAGACGATCGCGAAGTTCGTCGCTGTGACGTCCGGCTTGGTAGCCGCGGCGGCCGCGATGCCCGCAGCCGACGGAGTCAGCGCCTCGCCCTCCCTGTTGACGATCGCCGCGACTCCCTTGAGCAGGCCCGGGTTGAGCAGTACGTAGGAGTACTCGACATAGCCGATCGAGTTCGGCGTGCTCTCGATGACAGCCGCGACCCCCGCGTTCCCGCTGCCCGCGATGCCACCGGAAGGTAGCGTCAGCGCGGTCTTTGACGGCTTGGTCGTCCACAACGTCGGAACTGCGGCGTTCAGGAAATTCGTGAAGATGTACGTCGTGCCCGAGGAGTCCCCGCGGGCGACGACGACGATCTTGTTGTGCGGCAGGTTGACCTTCGGGTTCAGGGCCTTGATCGCGTCGCTGTTCCACCACTTGACGTCACCCATGTAGATCTCGGCAAGTACCTTCGCCGTCAAGGTGAGCGTCGTCTTGGCCTTCAGACCGGGAACATTGTACGGAACCGCCACACCGCCAAGGGCGATCGGCACCTGCAGAAAGTCGGCCGGCGTGTACTTGTCACCGGAAGGCTCGTTCTTGGAGATGTCGCCTTGGGACATTGGTACGTCAGTGCCGCCCCAGTCGACCAGCTTTTTGATGACGTCCGCCTCGCCGGTGCCCGAACCTACTGCCTGGTAGCCGTTGAACGAGGCATTGTCGTTGCGGGTCTGGTAGAAGACCTGCGCGGCATTCTGCAAGGGCGCGGCGAATGTCGAACCTGCGCCGCCGATGGTCGCCGGCTTCGCCATTCGCGTGTCCGCTGCGAGGTACAGGTCTTTAGGTGCCCTTGCACTGCGCGTGCCCGCGAGCGCCGGCACCGCGACCAGCGAAAGAGCCGTGATGACGACCGCAGTAGTGGCCAGTGCAAGCCGGACAGTCCTATGCATCCTCATGGTGCTATCCACCTCCGTGGAGTCTCTTGATGGGTGTTGCATACGTGGCCACACCGGCACCCCGCCACACGCGACGGCCTTGTGCGTCCTTTACGAGAAAGCTACGAGGCCAGAATGAACGGACAATGACTGCCGGGTGAACTCTGGGACAACTTCTCCCGGCAAGAGCCTGAACCTTGGCCCTTCCAGGGATTAGGCGTCTACGGCGCCGCACTCGAGGCGCTGCTGGGAAGCTCTCGGCGACGCTGGGCGACGGTGTGTCGACTCGCTCCATCTGTGGCTGCCGCTGCCGGCGGAGGTTCCGTCGCCCCGAGCACCGCGGGGTGGCACCGCTAGAGTGACCGGCATGAGGATCCTTGTCACCGGGGCCGGTTCCGGCATCGGCAAGGCCACCGCGGCGCTGCTGGCGGGCCGCGGGCACGAGGTCGTCGCAACGGCTAGGAACCGGGCTGCGCTCGACGACCTCGACGTGGCGGCCCGGCTTCACTTGGACGTGACGGATGTCGCGTCGGTGGACGACATCCGCCGAGAGCTCGGTTGGGTCGATGCCCTCGTCAACAATGCGGCGATCTCCTTCGATGGTCCGATCGAGCATGTCGCGATGGAGCACGTCCGACAGATGTTCGAGACCAACGTTTTCGGGCCGGTTCGCCTGATCCAGGCTTTCGTTCCCGGCATGCGTGACCGGCGGTCGGGCGTGGTGGTCAACATCTCCTCGGTTGCCGGGCATGTCGCCCAGCCTCTCAGCGGCTGCTACGCGGCCACCAAACACGCTCTGGAGGCGATATCCGAGGCGCTGTATGTCGAACTGGCTCATTTCGGCGTGCGGGTCGTCGTCGTCGAGCCTGGTTTCATCACACCGGGCATGAAGGCGCACGAGGCTGCAGGGGCGCTCGAGGCCTACGAGGAGCTTGACGCCCAGTTGGCGCAGATCGCCAACAAGATGAACGGCGGCGCGCTCACCGGGCCGGAGGTCGTGGCGAAGGTGATCGCCGATGCGATCGACAATGACGCGGGCGTGTTGCGGCAGCGGGTCGGCGACGACGCGAACCTCATCCTTTCGGCGCGCAACACCCTCGGTGACGAGGAATTCGAGACCGCCATGCGGGAGTTCGTCGGTCTCATCTGGTAGCGGGCGCACCACCGGGGCCGGGCAGATTCGGCGCCGCCGGCGACAAGTCGGCGGCGCTGACCGATCGGCTGGCAGCGCCTTCTTGCCTAGGCTCACATCTGTGAGCAGCCCGTGATCAGAGCCACCAACGGCGGGCCCGCACATGCATTGAAGGGCATCTCCTTCGACGCCGGCTCGCCATTGCCGGAGGGCAAAGCCAAGCAGGATCTCGTACGATCGCTGTTCGACTCGATAGCGCCGCGCTACGACCTCGTCAACTGCCTGATGACCTTCGGGCTCGACGCGCCTTGGCGCCGCCGGACGATCGAGATATTGCAGCTGTCCCCCGGTTCGGTCGTGCTCGACATCGGATGTGGGACGGGCGACTTGGCTCGCAGCCTCCGCCGCAAGGGCCAGCAGCCGGTGGGGATCGATCTCTCCCTCGGGATGCTCACTGCCGCACATGCAGGCGGGGCTCCACTGGTTCAGGCCGACGCTGCGGCACTGCCCCTCAGGACCGCAGCCGCGGATGCCGTGGTGAGCGGATTCGCGGTCCGCAACTTTGCCGACCTACCCGGCGTCATGAAGGAGGTTGGCCGCGTGCTGCGCCCCGGGGGGAGATTGGCACTGCTCGAAGTCGGCGAGCCTCGAGGCCGGCTGCTCCGCCTCGGCCATCGGGTCTGGTTCACCCATGTCGTGCCGCGACTCGGGGCGCTGTTGTCCGACGGCGCGGCGTACCGGTACCTGCCGCGCTCGGTCGCGTATCTCCCCTCGTTCTCCGAATTCGCCAGCCTGCTCGGTGACGCCGGCTTTAGCGATGTCAAGCACCATCCATTGAGCGGCTGCATCGCTCAATGTGTGACCGCGACCCGGTCCACCGACAGCGCCAAGCCATGAGCCGTCAAGCAGCCGGGCTCTGCTACGCCGCGCGCCCGATCGACCCGGGCACCTTGGCCAGGCTCCGGGTGCACGCGTACGAGACCGGACGCGTCATCGAGCGCGACGGCCTCATGGTTCTCGGACTCGGGACCGCAGCTGTGCTCGAGCTGTCCGCCGGCCTGACGGATCCCTCCAACCTCCGGCGTGTTGTCGCCAGTCTCGGGGCAATCTCTCATGTCGCAGATGGCCGATCGGTCAAGGTTGCGGCCGATCTCGGTGGAGACCACGGCGCTGAGCCGGTACCCATTGCGCTCGGCGCACTCGCATTCGACCGCCGAGCCGATGGTGAACTGGTGATCCCTGAGGTGACCGTGATCGCGCCGGCCGGCCACCCGCCCTCGGTCGTGGTCGTCGGGTCGCCCTATCGTGTCCGCGAGCTCGAGAGCGGCTTGCCTGAAATCGTCGCGGAGGCTGAAACGGTCGAAGCGACCCTGCCGCCTGACGAGTTCCGGCTCGCGTCGGCCAGACCTCACCAAGACTTCCTGAACCGGGTCAGTGCCGCGCTAGCCGAGATCGCGAGCGGACGTCTCGACAAGGTCGTGCTCGCTCGTGAGGTGACAGTGCACGCGAACCGGCCGTTTCGCCAGGCCGACCTCCTCGGACGCCTCCGGGCGCTTCATCCATCCTGTACCACGTTTGCCATCGACGGCTTCATCGGCGCGACACCCGAGCTCCTGATCCGCCGGAGCGGTGCGCACATTACCTCTTGTCCCCTCGCTGGGACAGCAGCACGCAGCGGGGACCCGGAGGCGGATCGCAAGGCCTCAGACGCCCTTTTGACGTCCGCCAAAGAGCGGGCCGAGCACCAGGCCGTCGTCGACGCGATCACCTCGGCTCTTGCCCCCCTGGCCGAGCACCTCGACGAGCCTGACGGTCCGGTGATCCGCGAGCTCCGCAATGTGAGCCATCTCGGCACCTCGATCAGCGGCACGCTCGCCAGGCGCGGTGGCGGCTACCCCAGCGCGCTCGAGCTCGTCGGCCTGCTTCACCCCACTCCTGCGGTGGCGGGGACGCCGGTTGACCTGGCGCTCGACTACCTGGCGAAGCTCGAGGAGCTCGACCGGGACCGTTACGCCGGCCCGGTCGGCTGGGTCGACGCCCGGGCAGATGGTGAGTGGCATCTCGGCATTCGTTCGGCAGTCGTCGAAGCAAGCTCCGCAAGGCTGTTCGCCGGAGTGGGGGTCGTCGCCAAGTCGGATCCTGCTGCAGAGCTCGCCGAGACCCAGCTCAAGCTCCAGGCCTTTCTCGCCGCCGCCGTCCGTCCTTGACGCCGGACGCCAGTGCCGAATAGCGACGCACGACCCCGGCGATCTTCTCCGGTTGATCAAACGGGAGAAGGTGACCACCCGCGATGACGACCAGCTCGGCACCCGGCACGCGTCCGGCCAGCGACCGGGCCGCGGAGGCCGGCACAACGTGGTCGGATGCGCCCGTCACCACCGCCGTCGGAACCGCGACGCGACAGAGGGAGCGCTCGAGCTCCGGCGTCTCTGCCAAGAGCGCACGCTGCTCGACGAGAAAGCTCTCCCTCGATCTGCCGACGATCGGACGACCATCGGTGCCGATCGCCGCCTGCACGGTTGGCAGGACTGACACCATTTTCGGGACGCGGGCTCCGGGGTGGCGCTGCGAGTAGCGCGTAGCGGCGATCAGGCCGCGCCGGAGGGTGGCGATCCCGGCGCGGAGGATGCCGTTTCCCAGCAGGGGAACCGCCAGCAGACGATCGAATCCCGAGAGCGCCCCGGCTACACCGACCGATCCGATCAACACCAGTGCGCCGACCCGCTCCGGGTGCTTCAAGGCAAGTTCGAGCGCGATGCCGCCACCTAGCGAGTGGCCCACGACCGTGACGGGGCTCTGCGCCGCGACGGCGTCAAGCAGTTCCTCCAGCACGTCGGCATTCGCAGCGATTCCCATCGCCGGACGAGTGTCGGATCCCCAGCCGGGACGGTCCGGCGCGAGCACCCGGTGGTCGTCCGACAGCAGGTTCACAAGCGCCGCCCAGTCACCGCCTGCGCCTGGCTGACCATGCACGAGCACCACCACCGGCCCCGCACCGGCATCGATCGGAGCCCTCGCTCTGCCGCCAGTGGCCGGTGTGCCGCCCTTGCTCACCGCGACGAAGGAGGCTGCGCCGCGGCACGTGCCGTACCGTCGCGACTTCGAAGCCGGCCGACGACTCGCTTGGCACCCCACCACGTGACCAGAGCCAAGGCTTCCACGACGGTGTAGGTCGACATCTTCGAGGTCCCCAGCTCCCGGTCCACGAAACGGATCGGTATCTCCCGCACCTTCGCGCCCACCTCGATTGCCCGGTAGGTCATCTCGATTTGAAAGCCGTAGCTTTCCGCGCGGACCGAGTCCAGGTCGATGCGCCGAAGAACCGTTGCCGCGTAGGCACGGAAGCCAGCGGTCGAATCTCGCACATTCAGGCCGAGCAAGAGATCGGCGTAGACATTGCCGCCTCGCGACAACAGCCGGCGCGGCAGGCTCCAGTTCGGTATCGAACCGCCTGGCACATAACGAGACCCGATGCACACCTCGTAGCCTTCGCCGAGCGGCGCAATCAGCGTGGGAAGGACATCAGGATCGTGCGAGAAGTCCGAGTCCATCTCGACGAACGCCTCGTAGCCTCGCTCGAGGCCCCACCCGAACCCGTCCCGATACGCGCTGCCAAGGCCGAGCTTGCCGCGTCGGGCCAGGACGTCCACATTGCCGAACCTGTCACCCACTTCCGCAGCGATCCTGGCCGTCCCGTCAGGGCTGTTGTCGTCGACGACCAGGACCGACGCGTCCGGTAGCGCCTTGCGGACACGATCGAGGATGTTCGCGATTGTGGCAGCTTCGTTGAAAGTAGGCAGCACAACGAGAACCCGCACACTTCCAGCCTAGGGCGAAACCGCTAACGGGCAACCCCGGATCGCTGCGGAGCCTCCGCCGGGTTCGAGCCGGTTATCAAGCCGGCTTGGAGGCACCGCTCGGCGCAGCGGGCACGGCGGTGGCCACCTCGTCGGCGACCAGCTCGCCGGCGGATTGTGCCGATCGGTGCTCGGCCCACAGGTCCCTTGCAAGCACTTGGATGGCGCTGGCCGCAGGAACCGCAAGCAGAGCCCCGACAAGACCGCCGAACGTGGACCCGACGATCGCGCCCAGCTCGACTCCTACCAGGATCGCCAGCAACACCCAGAGGGGGTTCAACCGCACCGTCCGGCTCATCACGACCGGATTGAGGATGTGGTTCTCGACCTGTTGGTAGATGAGGAAGACGGCAAGGGTCACTATCCCTGCGGGCAACGAGTGCAGCAGAGCGACGGCCACGGTCGGCACGCCGGCGAGCAGTCCGCCCACAAGCGGCAGGAAGTCGACGATGCCTACCCAGATCGCGAGCACTCCGGCGTAGGGGACACCCATGGACCGCAGCGTCCCGAAGATGACGGCCCCGGCAATCATCGAAGTCGCGAGGTTGCCGAGCATGTAGCCGGCCGCGGCTTGGCCCACATCGCCCAGCATCTTGCGAACACGAACTGACCGCTCAGGCCGCATCCAGTCGAGCACGCCGCGGATCATCCTGGGTGTCTCCAGGAGGATGAAGAAGGTCAGCACCCCGATGGTGACGAGCGCGACGACCCCGCTCACGACCGTCTTGCCGATGGCAAGGGCCGGGCGGCCAAGACCGCTGATGAGGGTCTCGAGTCTTGGCACGTTCTTCTTGACATAGCTCTCGAGGGCCAGTCGTTTCACGAGGTGCCCGATCTGCCCCTTGCCCTGCTGCGCCTGGCGGACAAGGCTCGGCAGTTCTTTCGCGAAGCTCGTGGCGGACTCGTAGACCGGGTGCACGAGCGCATAGCCCACCGTTGCCGCTATCACCGCCGAGAAGAAGAACACGACGACGGTCGCAATTCCCCGGCGGATCCCTCGGCGTTCCACGAAACTCACCACAGGGTGCAAGAGCGCACTCAGGAACAACGACACAACTATCAGCAAGACGACGACCCGGAGCCGCCACAGGAGAGCGAGACCTATGCCGGCGCCCACGACGACACCCGTGACGATCAACGCAGTACGCGCCACCCGAAGGTCGTGCGCGCGCTGGTTGCTGGAAGGATCGAGCTCCGGGTGGACTGTCTGCTCGGGCACTGGCACAAGTCAACTCCATGCAGGGGCGCCAAAGGGTGACCCCGGAGCCGCAACCCGAGCCGGGACGGACCCCGGCGCAGGTCACTCCTCTTCCAGGAAACGGGGTCCAATCGTCAGGCTCTCCCCGCGACCTGGTCGCGCCTGCAAGCATGTGGAGATGGCCGACTCGCCCGAGGTCGACGGCGCAGTTGCCGGCGTGACCGCGCCGCGCCGTCACGACAACCTGCTGAGATGGATACCCGGGCCGCTGCGCCATGGGATCACGCTCTTCGTCCTCCTGCTGTTCATCGAGTACGTCCTCATTCCCAGTTTCCTGCACTCCAAGGCACGTTCCTCGCTGAGCCAGCTAGGTCGCGTCAATGTCGCGTGGCTCCTCGCCGGCTTGGCTCTCGAGGCTGCAGCGCTTCTCGCATACGGGCGCCTGACGCAGTCGGTGCTGCCAAAGGACGGGCCGAACATCTCAAAGGTGCTCCGAATCGACCTGTCCACGCTCGCCGTGAGCCACGTGATCCCCGGAGGCACCGCTGGCGGCACCGGGCTCGGCTACAGGCTCCTCACCTCGAACGGGGTGAGTGGCGCCGATGCCGGCTTCGCTCTTGCGACCCAGGGGATCGGTTCGGCCGTCGTCCTCAACGGGATGCTCTGGATAGCGCTCGTGATCTCGATCCCGCTCCATGGTTTCAACAGCGCTTACGTCACGGTCGCGATTGTCGGCGCTGTGCTGCTCGCCGCCCTCGGCGTGCTCGTGCTGTCCCTGACGCGGGGCGAGGCGCACGCCACCAGGGCTCTGCAGTCGGTGGCCCGACGGGTGCCGTGGATCACCGAAGATCAGATGGAGAAGCTCGTCCAGCGCCTGGCCATCCGACTGCGGACGCTGGGCTCGGATCGGCACCTGCTCAAGAACGCGGTGTCGTGGGCAGCCGCGAACTGGCTGTTCGACGCGGCCTCGCTCTGGGCCTGCATCGCAGCCTACGGGCATCTCACCAGGCCCATCGACCTCTTCGTGGCCTACGGCGTGGCGAACGTGCTCGCAGCTGTCCCGCTCACCCCCGGTGGCCTTGGCATCGTCGAGGCGGTAGCCGCAACCTCGCTGATTGGCTTCGGCGTCCCTGCGGCAGTCGCGTGGCTGGGAGTGATCTCCTGGCGCCTGTTCAACTTCTGGCTGCCGATCCCGGTGGGTGCTGGTGCCTACCTGTCCATGCGGGTCAGGCGCGGGGCGGGCCTCAAAGAGCGTCGTGAGGCGCTCGGGGGCATGACAAGGCCCAGGGACCCGTCCGCTCCACCGTCCGGCGTGATACCGAGCATCAAGCCAGACCAGCTTCCCCGGAGGCCAGGGCCTGCATCTCCTCCGGACCCGTCGGCACCAGTTCAAGACTGATCGGGACCCCGAACGGCTCCCGTGGCCGTCGCCTGACGTGGTAGCGCCCGAGGCATGACAGCATCTGGATCTCGATTCGAATCGCCGGGGCGTTTCGAATCGCCGGGCGCTCAGACCGCCGGGGCGCTCAGCCTTGCGACTCGGGCGAGCGGCGCTTGCGGGCACGCTCGACTGCGAGCTCCTGGAGCCGCCGCTGCGCGCTGAGGCCGAGCACCGGCACGACTCGCACCCAGTCGCCATCCGGTCCGAGCTCCCAGGCGTTGGTGTCGTCGGCGAGATTGAGCTGGAGGGTCTCCTCGAGTCGAACCCGTAGCTCCGGGTCGAGAACCGGGACGAGTACCTCGATCCTGCGGTCCAAGTTCCGCTCCATCAGATCGCCGGAACCGATCGTGTAGCGCACCTGACGGTCACCGGAAGGGTCGCCGAAACGGAAGATGCGAGAGTGCTCGAGGTAGCGCCCCATGATCGAACGCACCGTGATCCGGTCGGAGAGTCCCGGCACACCTGGCCGGAGGCAACAGACACCTCGCACGACGAGATCGATGCGGACGCCCGCCTGCGAGGCGGCGTACAAACCGTCGATGACTTCCGGGTCGGTGAGCCCGTTCACCTTGATGGTGATGCGGCCTGCCTCCCCTACCGCCGCTTCTTCGGCCATCTGGGCGAGAATCCATGCCCTCATGCCTTGGGGAGCCACCACGATGCGGCGGTGGGTGACCGGCCGGCCGTAGCCGGTCAGATGGTTGAACAAGTCGGTCAGGTCCTCACCGATGGCCGGATCGGCGGTCAGAAGCCCGAGGTCCTCGTAGATCCTTGCCGTTTCGGAGTTGTAGTTACCCGTCCCGATGTGGCAGTAGCGACGGAGCCCGTCCTCCTCACGTCGCACGACGAGGACGATCTTCGAGTGGGTCTTCAACCCCACCAGGCCATAGACGACGTGCACGCCGGCGCGCTCGAGCTGACGTGCCCAGAGGATGTTCGCTTGCTCGTCGAAACGGGCCTTCACCTCCACGAGTGTCGCGACCTGCTTGCCCTGCTCGGCTGCCCGGACAAGCGCGGAGACGATGGCCGTGTCATCCGAGGTGCGGTACAGGGTCTGCTTGATCGCGAGCACGTTCGGATCGTCGGCGGCCTGGGTGATGAACGCCTCGACCGAGGTCGTGAACGAGTCGTACGGGTGGTGAACAAGCACGTTGCGTTCTCGCAGCACCGAGAACAGGTCGACGGGTCCGTCGCCGGCGGTCGCAAGGCGGGGTTGGGTCATGGGCACCCAGGGCGGCTCATGAAGATCGGGTCGGTCGATCGCATGCAGCGCCCAGAGCTGGCTCAGACCGAGAGGAGTCGAGCTCTCGTAGACATCGTCGGTCCCGAGCTCGAGCTCGGCCAACAGCAGGTCGCGAACCTCTGTCGGCGTGTCCCGATCGACTTCGAGCCTGACCGCGCGGCCGAAACGGCGACGACGGAGCTCCGTCTCGACCGCGGCGAGGAGGTCGTCAGCTTCACTCTCCTCGAGGTCGAGGTCAGCGTTGCGCGTGACCCGAAAGGCGTGGTAACGCCCGATCTCCATTCGCGGGAAGAGCCTGGGCAGGTTCGCGGCAATCAACTGCTCGAGGGCCACGAAGCGAGAACCACCGTTGAGCGGCACGAAGCGGGGCAGCAATGGCGGTACCTTCACCCGCGCAAAGCGCTGCTCGCGAGTACCCGGATCCTCGACAAGCACGGCGAGGTTGAGCGACAGGTTCGAGATGTAGGGGAACGGATGGCCCGGGTCCACGGCCAGCGGCGTGAGAACCGGGAAGATCTCCTTCTCGAAAACGCCGAGGACACGGGCTTTCTCGGCGGCGTCGAGGTCATCGATGGACGTGAGATAAAGGCCGGCGCTGGCGAGGCTGGGGACGAGCGACGACTCGAATACCTCGTCGCTGCGCGCTTGCAGGCGAATGCACTTGACCCGAATGTCCTTGAGCTGCTGTGAGGCGGTTCGCCCGTCCGCCGACCTGGAACGAAGCCCGGCCGCAACATGGTCCTTCAGTCCGCCAACTCGCACCTGGAAGAACTCGTCGAGCCCTGATGAGAGGATGGCCAAGAACTTCACGCGCTCGAGAAGCGGGAGCGAGGTATCGGCGGCAAGATCAACAAGGCGATCCGCGAAGTCCATCCAGGACAGCTCACGGTTGAAGAAGCGGTCCGGGCGCGTGACAAGGCCCGCGTGCTCTGTGACATCGACTTTCACAACCCAGACGCTACCGTGTGAAGTCGTGCAGCCCCTCGCAATAGCACCGAGGGTCAAACAGCGGCGCCGGAGCGAGCTCGGCTTGCTGCTCGTTGCAGTGGTCGTGCTCACGCTTGCGTATCTGCTGGCGTCCCTCGGCACTTATGGCGTGCTGCCTCCCAACGCGTTGGAGTTCATCGGCGTAATCGCAGCGTTGGCGCTTGCCGTGCATCTGGCCAATCGTTTCCTCGCCCCGGAGGCGGACCCGGTCATCATGCCGATTGTCCTGATGCTGAACGGCATCGGTTTCGTGATGATCTACCGGCTGGACCAGTCTGCGCAGATAACCCGCCTCGCGCCTTGGCACTACCAGGCCGCCTGGACGGCTCTCGGCGTCGTCGCCTACGTCCTGACACTTCTCATCGTCCGCCGGTCGCGTGACCTCGAGCGCTACCGCTACATGCTCGTGTTCGGTGCCTTGGTCCTGCTCGTTCTGCCGCTCGCGCCCTACATCGGGAGAACGCCCGAAGCACAGCTGAACGGAGTGAAGTTGTGGATCCACCTCGGACCGGTCACCTTTCAGCCGGTCGAGATCGCAAAGCTCATGCTCGTAATCTTCTTCGCTTCCTACTTCGTGGAAAAGCGCGAGATGCTGTCGCTCGCGACCCGGCGCGTGGGCAACCGACTACTGCCTGACCTTCGTCCTCTCGGTCCGATCGCGGTCGCGTGGGTCGTGTCGATCCTCGTCATCCTTCTCGAACACGACATCGGCTTCTCACTCCTGCTGTTCGTGATGTTCATCGCAATGTTGTGGGTGGCGACCGGGCGTTGGACCTATTTCGTCGGTGGGCTCGTCGCTTTCGTCGCGGGTACCTACCTGGCCGCGCACCTGCCGTTCGCGAAGTCCTTGATCGACCAGCGCGTGGGCGCATGGATCAATCCCTGGACTCACTACAGCACGTACGGCTATCAGACTGTCCAAGGAGAGCTCGCACTTGGTCGGGGCGGTCTGACGGGATCGGGCCTGGGTCTTGGCACTCCTTACAACATCCCCGTCGCATACAGCGACTTCATCTTCGCAGCCATCGGCGAAGAGCTGGGGCTGCTCGGTACGACGGCGGTTGTCGCGGGCTTCTTGTTGTTGGTGGGCGCCGGAATGCGAGCGGCGATACGTGCTCGCTCTGAGTTCTCCCAGCTAGCCGCCGTCGGCTTCACCACGATCCTCGGGTTCCAGTCGTTCTTCATCATGGCCGGCGTGGTTCGTCTCCTCCCGCTCACTGGTGTGTCGCTGCCTTTCATCGGCTATGGCGGCTCCTCTCTCCTGGCTAACTACGTCCTCGTGGCTCTGCTGATGCGCATTTCTGACGAAGGGTCCACTCCACCGGGGGTCACGGTCGGGCCAGGCCGTCGAATAACACGAATGTGATGGCACGCGCTTGCGGCCGCCGGTGCCTCTATGACCCAGAAGTCTCGGCGTCTGCGCGATTCAGCCGCTCTCGTGGGAGCTGGTGGGCACACCTGACGAGGAGAAGACATCCAGCGGATCCGTCCCGGGCTGAAATGGATAGGTGTACTTGATGATGCTTGCGACCTCCGAAGGTGATCCTGAGACCGTCGCACATGCGTCCATGTTGACTTGACCGTTGGGTTCGAGATCGCCGCTGAAGACGAGTTTCTGGCCCACGATTAAGCCCCATCCGCCGGCAGACGCAGGTACGTCAAGGGTCGTCCCGTTCAAGGAGACATGATTGTCGACGAGAACGGTCGAGGGGCCGCTCCCGCGGAGGTACTCCGACACGCTCACCGTCAACGGACCCACGAGGATGTTCTGGTTCGTAATTGGATAAGAAACTCCACGCTGTTGAATGACTTGATCTGCGATGTAGACGGACTGACTGCCACTGACGACGGTCCCCGCGAAGACGAGAGAACGACCAGGAGCGAAGACAACGTTTCCGTTCGTGACAGCCGCCAAAGGACTGGGACACGGCACAGTTACTGCTGCAATTCGGATCGTGGATGGTCCTCCAGCGAGCGCCAAGGTTGCTCCGAGGCCGCCGCCCACAACAAGAACGGCAACACTGAGTGCGGCTAGGCGGCGGAGTCGTTGCTGTCTGATCCGAGAGGAACGCCGAGCAAGCAAGCTCATCGGAAGCCGTGGCCGCAGCGGCGGGGCGGCGGCGAGCATCTCCAGTTGATCTTCAATTCGCGTCATGGGAACCCTCCATGTCTTCGCAATTGTCGATAGGAACGCTGTCGCGATTGAGAACGGCCGCCTTGGCATCGGCAAGCGTCGACGCGACAGTGGAACGCGAGACGTGTAGGACGCTGGCGACTTCGCGTTGGGGAAGATCGGCGATATAGCACAGTGCCAGAACAGTGCGCTGGCGAGCCGTCAAGGGTCTGATGGCCTCGAGCACCTGAAACCAGAGGAGAGGATCCTGTTCTGCCTTTGAGGCATCGCTGGCCTTCAGGGACAACTGCACTTCTTGTTCTTGTCGGCGGATGCGTCGACGTAGTTCGTTCAACGCCACTCGGTATGTCCAGCCTGTCGGTGACTTCATTGTCCTCACCCGGCGCCACCGAGCGAGGGCGCGCGCGAACGCCTCGTCTGTGGCCTCGCTCGCAGCATCTGCGTTGCCTGAGACGACAGTCAGCACGGCCAGCACGCGAGCGTGGCAGTCTGAGTACCAGGTCTCGAATCCGCTGAAGCTATCGGTCATCGCTCGCCGCTCCCGGCCATCGGTGGAGTAAATCACGGGGGGCCTCATTTTGACGGGCGTGACGACGAGAAATCTTTCACGTGGTTCAAGATGTCACGAGTCGATCTGGATGAAGAAGGGTCCTCACAGCCGGTGACCTGGACTATCTCCTGGCTCTTGCGGCGCTCCCAATTAGGGAGACCTGGCAAACCTCACCCTTCTCGCCTCGCTGGAGACAAAGGCAAGATCGTAAGGCGGCGGACGACACACGGCCCGGAAGACGCTCGGCCCGAAGCTGACGGCTGCAGCAAACTACTCCCCCACCTGCGAAGAGAGCCACGCCAGGCCCAAGGACGGGCCAGGCAGGCACGAGTTCAGACAGACTTTCGCCCGACTTCCAGGGGCCAGCGGCGGGGTGAAAGTGGCTTCTCGGTGGGTGAAACGCCCGCCTAATTCGCGCCCATGGGATCGGTGCCGGCCACCTCCAACACTGCCGACGCGGCCATGATCGGCACAGGCACCTGCTGACGCAGTGCGAGAGCGATCGCATCCGAGGGCCTGCAGTCGATCAAACGCGCCCCCGACCGACCGGAAATAACCATCTCGGCGTCAAACGCGGTCCCGCGAACCTCAGTGATCCGGACGACGTCGAGTGTCATCCCGAATTCCTCGAGGACACGGGTGAACAGTTCATGGGTGAGCGGCCGCGGGGTCGCGAGTCCCCTTGCCGCGTAGCCGATCGCGATACCCTCGGCCCCGCCGACGGGGATCTGCAACTCGCGAAATGGCGGATCCGCCTCCTGAAGCACGACGACTGGGTAAGTCGCCGGCAGAAGGAGCACGACGTCGACGTAGAGCATCTGTGACATGTCAGGCGGCGTGACCAGCGGGTCCACCGCCAGATCCATCTCGTCGGAGGGCTCGTCCAGCTCGTCTTGCTCGGCGGGTTCGTCCGGCTCGGCGAACTCGTCCGGCTCGGCGAACTCGTCCGGCTCGGCGAGCTCGTCCGGCTCGGCCAGTGCGGCGGGTTCGTCTAGCTCGGCGAACTCGTCCGGCTCGTCTAGCTCGGCGACGTCCGATGTCCACGTTGCCGCTTCTGTCGCAACCGGGTCGTCATTGACGAATGCCGAACCGTCGTCGTTGGCGCGAGTCATCGACGCCGATCCCAAGTCGGCTTCAACAGCGTCCTCGTCGGTGCCCATGGGACTCATCGCCGGGTCGACCGGCGCATCTCGACATTGACCACAAGCCCGACCGTAGCGAAGAACACGATCATGGCGGAGCCACCGTAGCTCACGAACGGGAGCGGGATACCGGCGATGGGAATGAGACCAATCGTCATGCCGACATTCTGGAAGACCGAGAAGGCAAGCAACGCGAGCGCCCCGGAGCACAACATCCGACCGAGGGGATCCCTAGCGATCTGTGCGGCTCGTAGCAGCCGGAACGCAATCACCCCAAACAACGCGACGACCAATAACCCTCCCGCAAACCCGAGCTGCTCGCCTACCGCTGTAAAAATGAAGTCAGTCTGCTGAGCCGGGACAAAGCCGCCATTCGTTGCCGCGCCGTGGAAGATGCCCGTGCCGAAAGCTCCGCCTGAGGCGATGGCCATCACCGACTGAGCGAGGTTCCAGTTGGCGCCGCTCGTTGCACTGCCCTGGTGGAGAAAGGAATGCAAGCGATCGAGCTGGTAGGCGTGGATCAGCTTGAAGTGAATCGCCACCGCCAAGCCTGCGATGCCCACACCAGCAAGGACGACCAGGTACCTGAGCCGCACGCCCGAGGTCACGATCATGACCGTCAGCACGACACTCATGATCAGTGCGGTCCCCAGGTCTGGCTGCTTGTAGACGAGCAGGATCGGTACCGCCGCGAGAGCGAGTACCACGACAAGGTTTCGAGGAAACATCGTCTCTTGACGGCTGCAGTACACGGCGACCACGAGAATCACCGCGAGGGCTGCGAATTCCGACGGTTGAAGATCGAGCGGTCCCAGCGCGAACCATCGTTGCGCTCCGAGTGAGACGTGGCCGAAACCAGTGAGCACCGCCAGGAGCGACAGGACGACGAGGCCATAGAGCACGTAAGCCCATTGCTCGAGCCAGTGGTAGTCGATCAGTGCAACGACCACCATGACGACGACACCGATCACTAGCCAGACGAGCTGACGCTTCAGGTAGAACCTCGGGTCTCCGCCGGCGGCGATCTGCTCGACACGTGTGGCGGAATAGACCATGACAGCGCCAATGAGCGAGAGCAGGACGGCACTGCCGACCAGGATGAAATCACAGCGGCTCACCAGCTCCCAAGCTGGGTGCCTTTCCCTGCGATCGCTCCACCGTGCCGGCACGCTCGGGTAATGAACGGCCATGATGGGCAACAATAACGGTCATAGCCCCACAACTCGCTGCGGCTTTCCTGTCCCATCGCCCGGTCCGCGTAACCGTCCCCGGCCCACCCGGTCCGCCTAGCCGTCCCCGGTTTGCCCTGCCCGGGCCCGTTTTCTCCCCCTCCGTGGGTGACACACATCCCTGTCAAGTTGAGTGTTACGAACATATGTTCTATATGACTGCGGAGGAGGTGAGCTGCGTGTGCGAGACGAGATCGGACCTCGAAGCGGCCCTGTCCCGGCCCGTGCGGGAGCTCGACGCCTCCTTGTTGCACGGGGCGGACGCGAAGGTCCTGGTCGGCTTCTTTCTCTCGTCTCGAGCACCTCGCAGCTGCGAGTGAGGCGCTGTGTGCCCTGCGTGTCGCCTCGAGCGGTGCCTTCGAGACCGACGGCCACCGCTCCGCGGGAGAGTGGCTTGCCGGCGAGAGCGGGGACTCTCTGGCAGATGCGGTCTCCTTGCTGGAGGCCGCCGAGCATGTCGTGGTCCTCCCCGAGCTCGAGGAGGCCTTCCGTTGTGGTGAGCTGTCGGCCTCCCAGGCCAAAGAGGTGGCCGGTGCGGCCATCATGGACCCCGGCTCGCTCGGCGAGCTGCTCGGTGCGGCCAGGTCCGAGGGCCTCGAGACCCTGCGCCGGCGTTGTGCCCGGCTCAAGGCCGCAAGAGCATCCGAACAGGACCAGGCCGAACGCTCACGGCGCATCCATGCCGGCAGGAGGCTGAGGACCTCGACCGAGACCGACGGCACCTTCCGCCTCGATGCCCGGCTGACCCCAGGTGCCGGGGCGGGGCCACTGGCAGCTGTGAAGGACAGGGCCGACGAGCTCTTCGCCGAGGCACGCCGGACAGGTGCCCGGGAGCCTTCGCAGGCCTACCTCGCCGATGCCCTCGTCGAGCTGGTCACAAGCCCCCGGGGAGACGGCCCGCACAGGCCGAGGGCCCTCGTGCACCTACGGGTCGACCTCGGGGCGCTGCGGCGGGGCAACACCTCAGCCGGGGAGTTGTGCGAGATCGCCGGTGTCGGCCCGGTCTCGGTCACCACCGCACGCGAGCTCCTGGGAGACTAGACCGCCAAGCTCCTCGTCACGAGCGCGACCCACGTGCACGCCATCTGCAACCTGGGCCGTTCGGTCCCCGCCAGGCTCTACGGCGCACTGCTGGAACGGGACCGCTGCTGTGTGGTGGTGCCGGGGTGCTCGGCCACCTGCAACCTCGAGATCGACCACAGGGTCGTCCCCTTTGCCGAAGGCGGCCCGACAGAGCTCTCCAACCTGGCCAGGATCTGCCACCGCCACCACTTCTTGAAGACCCACGAGGGCTACTGCCTGCAAGGCGAGCCCGGGGCCTGGGTGTGGGTGCACCCCGATGGGAGCCGCCACGGGCCAGGTGCCCTGCCGCCCCGAGGCGCCGTGGCACCCCCGGGCACAGACCCGCCCCCTGGTGGCCACACTGTCACCGGCACTGGCGCGGCGCGGCGGCGAGAGCTGCCATCGGCTCCCGAGAAGCCCGCTGAGCTCGCACACTCGCCACGACCCGAGCAGTCGAGCCTGTTCTCCGGTGCCGGCGACCTGAGCGGCACCCCTGCGGGCCACGCCGCCTGAGCCGGAGCTCCGGAACGAGGCCTTGGCTCAGAGTCCGAACAACCGCACGCTGTCGGGCCGCCGGCGCCTGGCCGTCGAACAGGTCAGTCCGGTTCCCCTCTTCCGCCGATTGGCTCGGTCGTCGCCGGCTCAGCAGGTCGCGTGGCCGCACCGAACGCCACGGTTGGCGACCCGTCTCCACCGACAGCCGCCCACATCACGCTGAGCGGAGGCTCCGCGCCGGTCCACAGCCTGATCTGACGCGCGGCCTGGTAAACGAGCATTCCGAGACCGTTCCGAACGCTCGCACCGCTACGCCGGGCTTCCAGCAGGAACGGCGTAAGCGGCGGCTCGTACACCAGGTCCACTACGAGTTGGCCCGCACCGAACCACGAAGGATCGACCCCGGCAACAACGGCCGAGCGTTCCTCGGTCGATCCGCCTGAACCGGCCGATTCGCCCGAGCCGGCCCGATCCGTGAGCTCGGCGGCCTCAACAGGCGCTGCCTCCCCACCCTGATCTGCGCTCGCCATGGCGACAGGAGTCGCCTGAACAACCAGGTCCATACCGCCCAAGGCCTCTGGCCGCCCGACCCGTGCCACCTTCGGTGCCAATAAGGCCGAGCGCCACGCTGGCGCCACGGTCCTGTTCACGATCACGATCTCTTCCGCGCCCGCATCTGCCAGCGCCAGCACCGCCGCCCGCCCTGCTCCACCTGCACCGATCACCCCACAGTGCCGACCGGCCGGATCGAAGCCCACTCCTTCGCGAAGGTCGTCGAGCAAGCCTTCTCCGTCACAGCTCTCCGCAAGAATGGCCCCTGCGACAAAGATCAGGGTGTTCGCAGCCCCCAGCCGTCGCACCTGCCGAGAGCGGCGGGTCGCCAATCGGGCAGCAGCATCCTTGTGCGGCATCGTGACCGACAAGCCACGCAAGCCAAGTGCCGATGCGCCCGCGACCGCTCTGTCCAACGACCCCGGCGGCACTTCGAACGCCAGGTAGCTCCAGTCGAGGCCCATTGCGGCAAGAGCCGCATTGTGCAGCAGCGGCGACAACGAGTGGCGGATCGGGAAGCCAACCACGCCCGCGATCGCAGTGGTCGAAGCCGGCCAGGCGACCAGCGGACGAGTACCCGCTGGCATCTCGGCGAATTGGGTCACGACCTGGCCCGATTCTGGTCGAGCCACGCCTGCAGGAGCACGGTCGCGGCCACGGCGTCGATCCCGACTCGACGCGCCCGAGCAGCGGTGCCGGGCCGAGCGGGCCGAGCTCGTCGAGCCTGCCGAGCTTGTGGAAGGGCGCGAGCGCCGCCGTCAGCTCTGACCGCATCTGTCAGCAAACGGCGCCGGCGGTCGGCTTCGACCGTCGTCAGCCGCTCATCGTGCAGCACGACTGGAACGTCCAGCTCCGCTTCGAGCGCTGAGGCCTCAGCGACAGCTGCCGATGCCGCAGGGCCTCGATCGCCCGCCAGAGTCAGCGGGAGACCGACCACAACAAGGCCAGCACCGAACTCCGATACGAGAGCGGCAATAGCGCGGCGGTCGACACTCGGCGCGTCGGTTCTGGTGATCACCGAGTGCGGAGTCGCGAGCACACGTTGCGAATCGCTCACCGACACGCCGATGCGCCGTTCCCCGAGGTCGATACCGACCACTCGCGTTCCCACCGCCGACCCGGTTTCGCTGGACTCCACGTCGGTCCGGTCGTCGGTCACGCCGGTACCTCGCCGTCAGGCTCGGGCTCTCCCGGACCTCGACCCAACGCTTCACCCAGCTGGATCAGCGCTTCCTCGATGCCGGCGACGTTCCGGCCGCCCGCCGTCGCGAGTTCCGGGGTGCCGCCACCCCCGCCCCCGACGGCGGTGGCGGCCAAGGCTGCCACCGCTCGCGCGTCGATCCCGGAACCCTTTCTCGCGGCAACCACCAGCGCAACCCGCTCGGGGCCGGTGACACCAGCAAGGCCAACGGCCTCGACCCCGGGATGATCCCGAACGGCTATGGCAAGGTCCCGGAGCTCCCCGGCCTCCAGCCCGTCCCGTCGGCCGACCACTCGCCCGGTCGCTGAGCCGCCCGTCGCACCAGCTCCGCCAGCTTCAGCAGCCAGCACGTCGGCCTCGTTGCGCAACTGCTCGGAACGCAATGTTCGTAACTGCTCCTCGAGCGCCCGTTGGCTCGCCAGCAGCCGGTCGAGCGCCGAAGGAAGATCCATGGGTTGAGTGCGCAATCGCTGCGCAGCCTCTTCGACCGTGCGCTCGAACAAGCGGAGCCGAGCGAGCGAAGCCTCACCGGTCACCGCTTCGATCCGGCGCGTGTTTGAACCAATGGAGGCCTCCGAGACCACTTGCAGCGGGCCGATCGTCCCCAAGGCGTTCACGTGTGTGCCGCCGCACAGCTCGACCGAGTGATCACCGGCCTCGACCACACGCACGATGTCGCCGTACTTCTCGCCGAAAAAAGCCATGGCGCCCGCACCTTCGGCTTCCTGGCGGGTCGTCTCGTGGACTCTGACGGGCTCGTTGCGCAGGATCTCGGAGTTGACGAGATCCTCCGCGCGCCCGATCTCCTCCTCGGACATCGGCCCGAAGTGGCTGAAGTCGAACCGCAGGCGGTCCGGCGCTACGAGCGAGCCTTGCTGACGAACGTGGTCGCCGAGCACTTGTCGTAAGGCCCAGTGAAGAAGGTGCGTCCCGGTGTGATTGCGGCGGATCGACTCCCGGCGCTCGCGGTCGATCGCTGCGGCCGCCTCTTGGCCGGCCTCGATCGATCCTTCCAGAAGGTAGCCAAGGTGCCGTGTCAGACCCTCGACGACCGATGTCGCGTCCAGCACGCGGACCCGACCGGTAGAGGTCGTGATCGACCCGGTATCTCCAACCTGGCCGCCGGCCTCCGCATAGAAGGGAGTCCGATCGAGGAAGACTTCGATCAGTTCGGCGGCATCGGGAGCTTGCTCGCCGTCGACGTTGGCAAACAAGTGCTCGACCGAGCTCGGCATCACGGCCAAGACCCGAGATTCCACGTCAACTTCCTGGTACCCGAGGAACTGCGTCGGGCCGAATTTCATCCTTATCTCGCTCCACGCGGCAGCGACGTCCTCTGCCGCCGCGGTGCCTGCCCGGCCCGCCTCGCGGGCCCGTCGCCGCTGCTCTTGCATCGCGATGTCGAAACCGCGACGGTCGACTTCGATCCCCCGCTCCCGCGCGATCTCTTCGGTCAGATCGATCGGAAAGCCGTAGGTGTCGTGGAGCTGGAAGGCGATGTCTCCCCCGACAGCGGACCCACCAGTCGCCAGCTCCGCCTCGAGCAGCGTCGTCCCGGACCGCAGCGTGCGCAAGAACGCCTCCTCCTCGTGCACGGCAATCCGCTTGACGAGGTCCCTGTCGCGCTGGAGTTTCGGGTACGCGCCCCCCATGACGTCGGTCACGACGTCGATGACATCGGGGGTGACGAGGCCTTTGGCACCGAGACGCTGAGCCATGAGCACGGCCCTGCGGATCAGCCGGCGAAGCACGTAACCGCGGCTCTCGTTCGAAGGGAAGACACCTTCAGAGATCAGGAACGTGAACGTGCGGGCATGGTCCGCGACAATGCGAAGCCCGACGTCGGTCTCTTCGGTGCTCCCATAGACCCGGCCCGTGACAGCCGACGCCGCATCAAGGATCGGTGCGATGAGATCGGTGTCGAAGACCGACTCGACGCCTTGGATCTGCGTGAGGATCCGGTCGAGCCCGGCTCCGGTGTCGATGTTCCGCTGGGGAAGCTCCGTGAGCGAGCCGTCGGCGTGACGGTTGTACTGGATGAACACGAGGTTCCAGAGCTCGACGTAGCGCTCGCCCCCTTGGGCGGGCCCGCCACCGGGCCCGTACTGGGACCCCCGGTCGAAATAGATCTCAGAACATGGGCCGCATGGGCCCGTCTCGCCCATCTTCCAGAAGTTGTCCTCGTCGAGTCGCTGCAGTCGTCCCGGGAGCAGGCCAGGGATGTCGCGCCAGAGCGCTTCGGCCTCGTCGTCGGAGACGTGGACGGTGACCCAGAGGTGCTCCGGATCAAGACCGAGCTCCCCGGTGAGCAGCTCCCACGCGTAGGCGATCGCCAGGTCCTTGAAGTAGTCGCCGAAACTGAAGTTCCCGAGCATCTCGAAGAAGGTCACATGACGCGCCGAGGTTCCGGTCACGTCGATGTCGACGGTGCGCACGCACGGTTGCACCGTCGTCGCCCGCGGCGCGGGCGGCGGAGCCTCGGCAAGGAAGTACGGCTTGAACTGGACCATGCCGGCGATCGTGAACAACATCGAAGGGTCGTTCGGCACCAGGCTCGCGGCCGGGAGCGCGAGATGACCACGGTCGACGAAGAACTTCGTGAACGTGTTGCGCAGCTGGTCCGCGTTCACCTTTCGCCTCGCTCCTCCCTCACGCTCTGTGGTTGTCCGTGCTCTCTGAACCTTGGTCGCCGCGCCGCGCCCTCCAGCGCTCTGCGAGCGCCTTCTCGGCGCCATGTTCCGACGGTTCGTAGTAGCGGCGCCCCGTGAGCCCCTCGGGCAGGTACACAGCTTCTACGAACCCTCGCGGGTCATCGTGAGGATACTCGTAGCCCACACCGTGCCCGAGTGCCCCGGCACCCCGGTAGCTGGCGTCGCGAAGCTGCGGCGGCACCGCCCCGAGGGGACGCTCACGAACATCGCCCTGTGCTGCCCACCATCCGAGGGCAACGCGGTTCGACTTCGGAGCGAGCGCGAGATGGACCACAGCCTGAGCCAGGTTCAACCCCGCCTCTGGGAGCCCGACAAACTCGACGGCCTGGGCCGCCGCGGTCGCGATCCCGAGTGCGTGCGGATCGGCCATCCCGACGTCCTCGCTCGCGAGGATCACGAGGCGCCGCGCGACATAGCGCGGGTCCTCCCCGGCTTCTAAGAGGCGCGCCATCCAGTAGAGGCCCGCGTCGGGATCCGAGCCTCGCACGCTCTTGATGAGAGCCGAGATGAGGTCGTAGTGCTCCTCGCGCCCGTGGCGGAAAGCCCGTGTTTCGCGAGCACCCTCGATGTCTTCGGTCGTGATCGTGGGCAGCACGCCAGAAGCGGCGCCCGCCTGCGCTTGCTTGCTCCGAGCTCGACCGCGTGCGAGGGCCATCGCCACTTCCAGCGTCGTGAGCACGGCCCGGGCGTCCCCTTCGGCCAGGTCGACGAGGCGCGAGATCGCATCCGGACCGGCATCGAACCCCTCGACGCGCAAAGCACGCTCGGCGAGCTCGCGAAGGTCCGCCGCCGTGAGCGCCTCGAATCGCCAGAGGGTCGAGCGACTGAGAAGCGGAGCGTTCAAAGCGAAGAACGGGTTCTCGGTCGTCGCGCCGATCAGGACGACGACGCCCTCCTCGACACCGTGCAGGAGCGCGTCCTGCTGAGCCTTGTTGAAGCGATGGACTTCATCGAGGAACAGGATCGTCCCCCGGCCTTCGGCACCCAGTGCCCGGCGGGCGTCGTCGAGCTCGCTTCGCACGTCCTTCACGCCGACGTCGACCGCGGAGAGTGCCCGGAACCGGCGCGCCGTGTGCGCGGCGAGCAGACGGGCCACGGTTGTCTTGCCCGTTCCGGGAGGTCCGAAGAAGACCGCGGAGCTCAGCCGGTCATCCTCGACCAGGGCCCGGAGCGGAGCTCCCGGACCCAGAAGATGGCGCTGGCCGACGACCTCGTCCAGGCGGGTTGGGCGCAAGCGGGCCGCCAACGGCGCTCGAACCGTCAGCTCGTCTGCGGCGGCGACGTCGAAGAGGTCGGGCGGGCGGCTGCTGCCCGCTCGGCTGGGCGGGCTCGGCGTCACGCTCCGCTCGGGCCCGGCGCCCCGGGCGAACCAGCCGCCCCAGGCGAGCCCAGCGATCTGGGCGAGCCGGTCGAACCCGGCCGGCCTGGTGCCCCGGTCGGGACAACCCGGATTCCAAGCTCCGCCAGCTGCCTGTCTGCGAGAGGTCTCGGCGCGCCCGACATGAGGTCGGCTCCCGACTGAGTTTTCGGGTAGGCGATCACCTCGCGAATGTTGTCCTCTCCAGCCAGCAACGCCACGAAGCGATCGAGGCCGACGGCGAATCCACCGTGGGGTGGCGCTCCGTAACGGAACGCTCCGAGAAGGAAACCGAAACGGGACTCCGCATCCTCATCTGAGACCCCGAGCGCCTTGAAGACGCGTCGCTGGATGTCCGCCCGGTGAATTCGGATGCTCCCCGACCCGAGCTCCCAGCCGTTCAAGACCAGGTCATAGCTCTGTGAGCGCACGGCCATGGGATCGGTCTCGAGCAGGTCGAGGTCGTCGGGGTGCGGCATCGTGAACGGGTGGTGCGCCGCGACCAGGTGCCCGTCGTCGTCCATGCCCTCGAAGAGCGGGAACTCGGTGATCCAGGCGAAACAGAGCGGCCGCTCGGAGACGGCCGGCTGACCCAAGTCGAGGCGCAGCTGGCCCAGCACCTTGCACGTGCGTTCCCGCTCACCGGCGACGACAAGCACGAGATCGCCCGGATCGGCATAGGTCGCGGCCACAATCTGGCGCTGATGAGCCTCGGAGAGGAACTTGGCGACCGGCGATTCCAGCACACGCTCGGCTCGGACTCGCATCCACACCAGGCCCGCAGCCCCGAGCTCAAGTGCGCGCTCCACAAGCGCGTCGAGACGGCTCCGTGGCCACTCCCCCGCGCTCGGCACGCGGACGGCCCGCACACAGGCCGCCTTGAAGACGTTGAGCTCGGAACCGGCGACGGCATCACCGAGATCGACAAGCTCCATCCCGAACCGCAGGTCCGGTTTGTCGGTCCCGAACCTGTCGAGGGCCTGGTTCCAGGTCATCGTGACGATCTCGGGTTGCTGCTCGCCGGTGACCGCGAACGCCGCCTCGCTCACCGCTTCGCTCACAAAGCCCAGGACCTCCGCTTGACCCACGAAGGACGCCTCGATGTCGAGCTGGGTGAACTCGAACTGGCGATCAGCGCGCAGATCCTCGTCCCTCATGCAACGCGCGATCTGGTAGTAGCGGTCGAGACCGCCGACCATGAGCAACTGCTTGGCGATCTGAGGGCTTTGCGGCAGCACGTAGAACGAGCCGTGCTGCAATCGCGACGGGATCGCGAACTCACGAGCTCCTTCCGGTGTCGGCGTCCAGAGCATCGGCGTCTCGACCTCGACGAACCCCTGGCGCTCCATGGCCCTGCGCAGCGCACTGTTCACCTGCGCACGCAGCCTCAGATTGTGCTGCATGCGGTCGGTCCGGAGGTCCAAGTACCGATAGCGCAGCCGTACCGCCTCGTCGGTCTCCGAGCGCGCGTCGAGGGAGAACGGCGGAGGCTCGGCGGTCGAGAGGACCTCGACTTCGCATTCGCCGAGCTCGACTTCACCAGTCGACAGCGCCGGGTTCGCCGTGCCCTCGGGGCGGGGCCGCACGGTGCCGGTCACGCGGAGCACCTGCTCTGATCGCAGGTCGCGCGCCCCGTCGACCACGCACTGGATGATCCCGGTGTGGTCGCGGAGATCCACGAAGGCAAGGTGCTCGCCATGCTCGCGCCGGCGCGCCACCCAACCGCAGACGCTGACGGTTCTCCCTGTATCTCCGGTTCGCAAGGCGCCGCAATAAGCCGTACGGAGCCCTGCCGGAACCAACGACTCATCAGTCGTGAAGCTCATGGCGACCTCGTGATCTGGCAGAGACGGGCCGCAAGCCCGTCACGCGCCACCTTCTCTTGCAAGTGCGCGTCCGAGCCGCGCAGCACCCGGATGGTGACGAGCCCATCGGCGAGATCGTCTGCACCCACCATGCAGGCCACTCTCGCGCCCGAGCGGTCCGCGGCCTTCAGCTGTGCCTTCATCGAGCGCCCGTCGAATGCCCGGTCGACGGCCAGGCCGGCCGCCCGCAGCTCGTGGCTGATCTCGAGCGCGATCCCCGCTCCGCTCGAGTCCACGACAAACGCATCGAGTGCACGGCTGAGCCGCAGCTCGCCGGCAGACAGAACGCCATCGGCGTCGCACGCGAGCAGGATCCTCTCGATACCGGCGCCGAAACCGACTCCGGACACCTCCGGGCCGCCGAGCGCGGCCACCAGCCCGTCGTAGCGGCCTCCGCCGCCGACGCCTTCGATGACGTCCGAGCCGTACTCGAAGGTCGTGCGCGTGTAGTAGTCGAGGCCCCGGACCAGGCAATCGTCCTGTTCATAGCCGATCGCCAGCCGGTCGAGCCCCCCGAGCACCTCGGCGAAATGCCGGCGGCAGTCCTCGCACAACGCGTCACGGAGCCTTGGCGCCCCTGCACTCACCTTCCGGCATTCGGGGCGCTTGCAGTCGAGGATCCGGAGAGGGTTCACGGCCCACTTGTAGCGGTGCTCGTCGCACAGCTCGTCGCCGTGCGACTCCAGATGGGCCAACAGCTGCTCGCGATAACCGGGAGCGCACGACTTGTCACCGAGGGAGTTGACCCGCAGGCGCAACGATGACAGCCCGAGGTCCGCGTAGAGCGCGGCCAGCAACGAGATCACTTCCACGTCGGCCATCGGGTCGTCAGTGCCGAGAATCTCGACACCCAGCTGGTGGTGCTGTCTGAAGCGTCCCGCCTGAGGACGTTCGTAACGAAACATCGGCGCCGCGTACCAGGCCTTGAAGGGAGGCACAGGGGAATGCTGCACATAGGCACGAACTACCGAGGCCGTGCCTTCCGGGCGCAGCGCAATGTCGCGGCCACCCCGGTCGGCAAACTCGTACATCTCCTTTCGGACCACGTCGGAGGAGTCTCCCGAGCTGCGGCGGAATACCTCCGCGTCCTCGAAGCCTGGGCTCACTACAAGGCCGAAGCCGAACTGTCGCGCGAGCCCGGCAAAACGCCCCACGAGCTCACTCCAGCGCGCGCTTTCGGGAGCGAGAATGTCCTGGGTCCCCTTGGGGGACTGAAAGCTGGTCACCGGCCGGCCGGCGCGAGAGCACCGCTCCTCCCGGGAATGAGGCGGTACGCGTCGTAGACGCTGTCGAGCAACCTGAGATTCTCGAGAAGCAAGTCGAGATGCTCGGGATCGGCGAGCTCGAATTCGAAGCGCATGCGGCTCACCCTATCGGGCGTCGTGTGGGTGGACGAGGAGATGATGCTCACGTGGTGCTCGGAGAGCACCTTGGCGACGTCGGCCAGCAGGCGGGTGCGGTCCAGTGCCTTCACCTCGATCGCGACGACGAAGACTCCGGTGCGGTCCTCGTCCCATTCCACCTCGATCAGGCGCTCCTTTTCGTCAGCGGCGAGCGCGATCGCGTTCGCGCAGTCCTCGCGGTGCACCGAGACCCCGCGACCACGGGTGACGAACCCGATCACGCGGTCTCCCGGGACCGGGGTGCAGCACCGGGACAAGCGGACCATGACATCGTCAAGGCCCTCGACGTAGATACCCGTCGAGACGCGACGGCTGCTTGGCCGCCTGGGTTGCAGCGCCGTCGAAGGCAACTGCTCCTCGCCCTCACCCCCGCGAAGCTCTCGTTCGAGGCGTTGGACAAGCGCCTGCCCGGAGATGTGGCCCTCGCCGAGCGCTGCATGCAGCGAGTCGAGGTCGGTATAGCCCATGGTCGCCGCCACAGCGACGAGTGCGGGCGAGCTCTGCAGTTTCTGCACCGGTAGCCCGCCTCGCCTGAGCGCTCGCGCCAACTCCTCGCGCCCGGTCTCGATCGCGTCCTCGCGACGTTCTCGCGAGAACCATTGCCGGATCTTGTTGCGCGCACGCGGCGAGGTGACGATTTGCAGCCAGTCGCGCGACGGGCCGGCCGAGGAGGCCTTGGAGGTCACGATCTCGACCGTGTCGCCAGAGTGCAGCTTCGAGTCCAGCGGGAGAAGGCGGCGATTGACCCGCGCGCCGACGCACCGGTGCCCGACCTCGGTGTGAATCGCATATGCGAAGTCGACCGGGGTCGCGCCCGCCGGCAACGTGACGATCAGGCCCTTCGGCGTGAACACGTACACCTCGTCCTGCTCGAGGTCGATCTTGAGCGTCTCCAGGAACTCCACGGGATCTGGGGTCTCCCGCTCCCAGTCGACGATCCGCTGCAGCCACGCGATCTCGTCGGTCGAGCGCGCGCCACGCTGGGCTCCCGGCCTGCCGGCAGCTGCGGGCCTGCCAGCGGCTCCGGGCCTGCCGGCAGCTCCGGGCCTGCCGGCGGCTCCGGACTTGGCGGCGCCGCTTGCCTCTTTGTAGCCCCAGTGCGCGGCGATCCCGTACTCGGCACGGCGGTGCATCTCCTGGGTCCGGATCTGGATCTCGAGAGGCTTGACGCGCGGGCCGACGACGGTGGTGTGCAGGGACTGATAGAGGTTGAACTTCGGCGAGTTGATGTAATCCTTGAACCGGCCCTGCACCGGAGGCCACAAAGCATGCACCGCTCCCAACGCGGCCCAGCAGTCCTTCTCGGCGGTCACGACCACGCGGATCGCCACCAGGTCGTGGATCTCGTCGAACTCCTTGCCCCGCACGACCATCTTCTCGTAGATGCTCCACAAGTTCTTCGGGCGCCCGGTGACCTCCGCCTCGATCCCGGCCTCGGCAAGCCGGGAACGCACCAGCGCGAGGACCTCGGCGAGCTCGACCTCGCGTCGTGGAGCGCGGGTCGCGACCATCTGCGCGATCTCGGCGAACCGTTTGGGGTGGAGGGTCTCGAACGCGAGATCCTCCAGCTGCCATTTCACTTCCTGGATGCCCAGGCGATGCGCCAAGGGCGCGTAGATGTCCCGGGTCTCCTCGGCAGTCCGGCGCTGCTTCCACTCGGGCATCACTGACAAGGTCCGCATGTTGTGGAGCCGGTCCGCCAACTTGATGACCAGGACCCTCCAGTCAGTGGCCATCGCGACAAGCATCTTGCGCATCGTGGCGGCCTGCTGTGCCTCTTTCGAGTCGAAACGGAGCCGGTCCAACTTCGTGACGCCGTCCACGATCGTCGCGACCGCCGGACCGAACTCCTCCTCGATCTGGGCAAGGGTCACCCCGGTGTCCTCCACCGCGTCGTGCAGCAACGCCGCTGCAGCACTTACCGTGTCCAGGCCAAGCTCGGCCACGATAGTGGCGACCGCGACCGGGTGGGTGATGTACGGCTCGCCGGAGAGCCTGTACTGATCCTTGTGAGCCATCGTCGCGTAGGCGTGTGCCCGCCGCACCAGGTCGAGGTCCTCGTCGCCGCGTCGTGCGCTGAGCGTCGAGAGGATGCCTTCGACCTCCGCGGTCGGCGGAGGGATGACGGCGCGGGCGGGATTCTCGGGAGGTACCTCGGCCGGCTCGCCAGTCGACCCGGCCAGCACGGGATCGACCACGGACATAACTCAAATCTAGCTGCTGAGGGCGACCGGACCAGCGAGTTCGCGTCAAGTCGGCGGTCGCCTCGACCCGCGGCCCAACTAGGCTTGCTGGTGACGCCCGTGACGAACCCAATACTTCAGAAGACGCCAGCAGAGAAAGCCACTCCGTGACGACTACGCCGGAGCTCGGGCTCGAACCGGGCGAGACGCTCGAATGGGACCGGGCGCGCCTGGCAAAGCCGCCATCGCTCCGGCCCGCGCTCGTGGTCCTCGCATGCGCGCTCGTCCTGTCCTTGGGTGGGTTCGCGGTCGCACTCGTGGGTAGCGGGCAGGCGACCCCGTCGATCGTCACCGGCCTCGGGACACCCGTGCCGGGTGTGAGCCTCTCGGCAATCGGCGCGTCACCGGTACTCCAGCGGATCTCGAGTGGCGGCATACCACCGCGCGACGTCCTCGAAGCACTGGTAGTGCCCGATGGCGCGCGGATAGTGAGCACGACCGCGCAGGACGCGGGCGTGGACCAGTACGACCGGAGCATCTACTTCGAGATCGGCACCAAGTCCACCGAGCTCGTCAAGTTCTACCGAGCAGAGCTGAAGCGAGCCCATTGGAAGCTTCTCGGGACCTACCCGCTGCCGAGCGCAGGAACCGAGCTCCTTGCCCAGCGGACCGGGTCCGACGGCTACGAATGGGAGGTCGGCGTGGTCGTGACGCCCGTCAATCCCTCGATCTCGCCTTCGCTGGCCGGCGACGGGCAGACCTCAGCTGTCATGGGTCTCAGACTTCGGCTGTTCGAGGTCCCCGACAGCGGTTCCTAACCGTTAACCGAATGCCAGGGCTGGGTTCGCGGCGGGTAAGGCAAATGGGCCGAGCAGGACGGCCCAGGTCAGCAAGTCGAGCGGGTAGATGAGGTACCCGAAGCGCGTCGCCGGGGCGAGAAGCGTGGCAAGCAGCATGGCCAGACCGCTGAAGCCTGCCGCGCTCTGCGGGCTCGAGAACGACCACCTGGAGAACCCGTAGCCCACCGCCGCGAGACCCACAAGAGCGAGGATCGTGATCAACTCCGGCTTGGCCGCCGGGAAGAGCGTCACCAGCTCTTGACCGATGAGCGGGCTGGCCGCCGGTGATCTCACCTTCGTGAGGCCGAGCGGGAACCTGATCGCGTTCAGGATGAATGCGTGCGGGGCGAGGCCGATGCCGACGCCGAGAACCGGGACCACGACCGCCGCGGCCGCAAGCGAGTAACGCAAGATCGCCCGGCGACCTAGCTGGTCCCACTCGCCCAGAACCAGCAGGATCAGCAATGGCCACGCGGTGAACTTGAGAGTGGCAGCAAGCCCCATCGCCAACCCGGACCAGACGGGTCTTCGGCGGGTCGCCAGAGCCAGTGCAAACAGCATCAGCGCGATCACGGGAAGGTCGTCGCCGCCGGTCACCATCGGCAGGGCTCCGCTCGGCAGGATGACGACTACTTGGAAGATACGCCAACGCCGCCGCGAGGTCGTCTCCGCGAGGAGAAGCGCCCCGGCGATCACGATCAGGGAGAAACCGGTGAGCGGCAGCCGGGCGTCCTTGAACTCGGGCGGCCCTGATGTGGCGTTGACGAGGCCGAAGGGGATCATGCCCGGCAGGTAGGGGAAGAAGGAATTCTCCGACTGGCTCGTCACCGAGGTGCCGATGGACTTGGGGTTGGACAGGTAGCAGTTCTTGTCGTGCGCCACGCGGTCCGCGCAGGCCTCGATGACTGGTATCTCGTTTTGGACATGTGCGCCCGGTTTCGACTCGGCGCGCAGGATCACTTCGACGCCGAGCGGCACGAGCACGACTGTCGCGAGAAGCCCGAGCACCAGATAGCGGCGCAACCGGTCGCCCGCCCTGCCCGTCTCCGCATTGGCGCGCCGGGCGCGGCGGCGGCTCACCCCCCAGCAGATGACCGCCGCGATGAGATAGGGGCCGAGCGACATCTCTGCCCACTGGCGGTAGTCGTCGCTCACGGCCAAGGCGATCGTTCCCAACGCGAAGATCGCCGCGACGAGATAGAGGAGCGCATCCTGCTCGAGCACCGAGAGGGCCACGCAACAATCCCGCCAGCGGAGCAACCTGCCCGTGAACGCGGCCATCACCCAGAGCGTACCGGGCCGGTGCCTTCGCGCCGGGCGCGACAGGGCCGGTCGCGCGAACGCGGACGGCCCTGCGCGGCCCGGTCTCCTGCTCAGAGCTTGGGCTGGGGCGTGAAGCGCAAATAGGGCTTCACCGCCCGGAATCCCTTGGGGAACTTCTCCTTTGCATCCTCGTCGCTTACGGATGTCACGATGATGACGTCGTCACGCTCGTGCCAATTGACGGGTGTCGCGACCGAATAGCCCGCCGTGAGCCGGAACGAGTCGAGCACCCGGAGGATCTCCTCGAAGTTGCGGCCCGTGCTTGCCGGGTAGGTGATCGTCAGCTTCACCTTCTTGTCCGAGCCGATCACGAATACCGAGCGCACCGTCAAGGTGTCGCTCGCGTTCGGGTGGATCATCCCGTACAGGCCCGCCACCTTTCGGTCTGAGTCCGCGATGAGCGGGAAGTTCAGCGCGTGCCCTGTCGCATCCGCGATGTCGCTCACCCAGCGCTCGTGCGAGCCGAGCGGATCGACCGACAAGCCGATGACCTTCGCGTCGCGCTTGTCGAACTCGCCCTTCAGGCGCCAGACCTCCCCGGGCTCGGTCGTGCAGACCGGGGTGAAGTCCTTCGGGTGCGAAGAGAGGAGCCCTCGTCTGTGCGCCGGCCAGCGCCAGCTCTGGCCACAGCGCGACGGCCTGGCCACACCCGGTCCCGGGGACGACCCTCTACGGAAGCAGCAACCGCCCGAGCCGTCGGGACGCGCCTACCAGGCCGATCGCGCCAAGAAGGCCGAGGTAGCACGCGTGCACGAGGAGCACCGGGCCGATCACTCCCGTGTCGAGGCCGCGTAGGAGGGCGACGCCTTGGTAGAGCGGCGTGACCATGACCACGGTGCGAAGCCAGCCCGGGTACAACGAGAGCGGGTAGAACACGCCTGAGAACAAGAACAGCGGCACGATCGCAAGCGAGATCAGGTCGAAGTCCTGCCAGCTGCGCATGTAGCAGGTAGCGAACATCCCGATACCTCCGAACGCGAAGCTCACCAGCATGGCGGCGGGCAGGCAGAGCACGGCCCACCAAGAGGCGATCAGCCCGAGCGCGGCCATCACCGCGAGGAAAGCGATCGAGTAGACGGTGCCGCGGATGAGCGACCAGGACAGTTCCCCGATGGCGACGTCGCGAACCCCGAGCGGAGTCGCGAGCACGGCGTCGTAGGTCTTCGCGATCTTGAGCTTGAAGAAGACCCCGAAAGTGGCGTCGAAGATGGCGCCGTTCATTGCCGAAGAAGCGAGCAGACCGGGCGCGACGTAGTCGGTGTAGGGGATCGACCGGGCGCCGATGGCGAGGTGGCCTACGAGATGGTTCAACCCGAGACCGATCGACATCAGGTAGAACAGCGGCTCGAAGAAGCCCGACACAAGGAATATCCATCCGCGCCGGTATGCGACGACGTTGCGCTCGACCAGCAGGCGTGCCCGGCCGCGGCCCACGCGGAGTGGCGGGATGACCCGCAACGGCAGCGGGATCGCCGGCGCGCCGGCGGTGCTCACGAGCGCCGCCTCATTGCACCAGCCTCCCGCGATAGGTGGCCCGCGCCGCGAGGATCCCGCCGAGAAGCATCACCAGGAGGTAGCCGCTGTGCCCCAGGGCGTCCCAACCGCCGGGATGGCCGAGCACGAGACCGCGGCAGAGACTCACGCCTTGATACAACGGCGTGCAGCGGGCGACGACCTGCAGCCATCCGGGCAGCTGCACGATCGGGAAGAACGTCCCGGAGAACAAGAAGAGCGGGACGATGCCGAAGCGGTAGAGCACGACGAAGGACTGGTCGGTCTCCCGAGTGGCGCTGAAGGCCATCACCGGAGCGGCGAAGGCCGCGCCCGTCAGGACTGCGGCCGGGAACGCCGCCACCGCCCACAGCGAAGGCACCGTGTGGAACGCCGTCATCACGGCGAGGAAGACGCCCGAGGCCAGGGCGACACGAGTCAAGATCCACAGCAGGTGGCCATAGAGGACGTCGGTCACTTCGAGCGGCGTGGCGAGCATCGCGAAGTAGGTCTTCAACCACTTGATCCCCGCCATCACCGGATACGTCGACTCGTTCGCCCCGATCTGCATGGCCGTTCCCGCCAACAGCCCGGGCGCGAGGAACCAGAGGTAGGGCACGCCGCCCACCGCCTGGTTCGAGCCGTGATCGATCAAGTGGCCGAGGCCTACGCCGATCGCGGCGAGGTAGAGCACCGGATAGAGGAACGTCGTGGTGAGCGATCCCCTCCAGGTCCGCTTGTACGCGAGGAGGTTGTACTGGTACGCCCGCAGTGCCGGCGGCATGCGTGCCCGGCGTGACGGGTTCGCTCCAGCCCCGCGCAGCGACGTCGTGAAGCTCACTCGACGAGGCTCCGGCCGGTCAGGTGCAAGAAGACGTCCTCGAGAGTCGAACGCCTGACCAGTGCCGCGATCGGCGACTTCCCGCGAGATCTCACCGCATCGAGCGTCGCGTCTCCCTCATCTGTATAGAGCAGCAGCCGGTCGGGCAGCACCTCGACACGCTCGGCGAGGTCGGCGAGCCTGTCGCCGTGGGCTTGGTGACCCTCGGGCTCGAAACGCAGTTCCACTACCTCGCGGGTCGACCACTGCTCGATCAGCTCACGAGGCGAGCCGGCAGCCGCGATTCGCCCGGCGTCCATGACCACGAGCCGGTCACAGAGTTGCTCAGCCTCGTCCATGTAGTGAGTCGTGATGACGAGCGTCACGCCTTCCCGCTTCAGGCGGTAGAGGCGGTCCCACAGCAAGTGGCGTGCCTGGGGGTCCAGACCGGTCGTCGGCTCGTCCAGGATCACCAGGTCCGGAGAGGATACGAGGGCCCTGGCGATCGTGAGCCGGCGCCGCATGCCGCCCGACAGCGGATCCACACGCTCATCGGCTCGTTCAGTGAGACGCGCGAACTCGAGCAACTGGTCGACACGCTCACGCAACTGCTTCTTGGGGAGGCCGAAATAGCGCCCGTAGAGATAGAGGTTGTCCCTCACGGTGAGCTCGAGATCGAGAGTGTCCTCCTGGGGAACCAGGCCGATCCGGCTTCGTATTCGCGGTCCGTCGCGCATCGGGTCCAGGCCGAGCACCTGCAAGCTCCCACCGGAGATCGGCGAGAGGCAGGCGATCATTCGCATCGTCGAGGTCTTGCCCGCGCCGTTCGGGCCGAGAAACCCGAACGCCTCCCCGGCTTGGATGTCGAAATCGACTCCGTCGACGGCGGTGAACTCGCCGAAGCGCTTCGTGAGCCCTCGCGCCTGCACCGCTGCGCCGGTCTCGGCGTCCAGTTCAGACCCCGACACCGCTAGCCGGCCCCGCCGAGACAGATCACGTGGGCCTCCCGACCGCTGGCGCACAAGCGCATCATCACCAAAACGCAACTCGAATGTTACATACCCAGCACATCCTTGCTGCCCTGCCCGCGGTGGAGAGCGTGGGTCCCGGCCACGACCGGGCCCTAGACTCTCTCGGGCGTGAAGCAAGCTCCCGTTTGGCGCCGTTTCATGGCGGGCATCTTCGCCCTTGTAGTGAGCATGGGAGTTGCGACCGCCGCGATGCTCCCGTTTCGGAGCCATGTAAGCGTAGCGGCAGCTGCTCTGGTCTTCGTCCTGCCGGTCGTCGGAGCCATGGTGTTCGGGGGCGCGTGGGTCGGATTGCTCGCCGTCGTTCTCGGCTTCCTCGTACTCGACGTGGTGTTCATCCCGCCGTACTGGAGGTTGTCAGTAGGCAGCGGCCAGAACTGGCTGGCGCTCATCGTCTACGTCGCGGTCGTTCTTCTTGTTGCGAGGGTCGTCTGGCGGCTGCAGCAACTTCGAGCCGACTCGGCGCGACACGCAGCCGACTCGCGGCGGCTCCTCGAGCTGTCCGATCTCCTCGTCGCAGACAAGCCGGTCCAGGACCTGCTCGGCGTTATCGCCTCGAGCGTCCGGAGTGCCTTCAACCTCGAGACCGTGGCCCTGTTGCTTCCTTCCGGCGAGACCGGTTACCTCGAGGTCGTCGCGTCCGACGGCCCCGAGCTCGGGGGCGAGTCCCTCGAGCGCATCCTGCCGGCTCCGGGCACGCCGGCGTCACTCACTGGCAGCATCGTCGCCGGCGCGTTGCTGCGCCAAATACCACTGGCGGCCAGGGGCCGCCCCGTCGGGCTCCTCGTGTTGCGAGGCCGGGCGCTCGACGTCCACGATCGCGGCCTGTTGGCTACCTATGCCAACCACGCCGCGCTCGCGATCGAACGTGCCCAGCTCCGCGATCAGGCGTTGCGGGCAGAGCTCCTCCAGGAAGTCGACGAGTGGCGCGCGGCGCTGGTAGCAACCGTTGCTCACGACCTGCGTACACCGCTCGCTTCGATCAAGGTCGCCGTGTCCGATCTCCGAGAGCCGCGAATCGTGCTCCCAGAGACGGCACGCCGGGACCTGCTCGAGACGATCGAGGAGCAGACCGACCGCTTGACGCGCCTGGTCAGCACGGTGCTCGACCTTTGGAGGCTCGAGGCGGGCGCTCTCCGGCCGAAACGCGAGCCTCTCGCAGTGGACGACCTCATCGACGAGGCCGTCGCGCTCGTCGAACGGTCGCTCGACGCCTCGCGGCTGCGCAGGGTCGTGGCACCGGAGCTTCCCCCACTCGAAGTGGACCCCACACTCATCGCGCAAGCACTGGCAAACCTGCTGGAGAACGCCGCCCGGCACAGCCCGCCCGGCACCGAGATCCTGGTGGAGACGACGCGTCGGCGGGGATCGGCGGACGAGATCGAGATCGCGGTCTCCGATTCGGGCCCAGGGGTCCCGCCCGACCAGCGTGAGCTGATCTTCGAGCTGTTCCACCGCGGAGTCGATGGCGGGCGGGCGGGACTCGGCCTGGCGATCGCGAAAGCGTTCGTGGAGGCCCATGGTGGCCGCGTCGGCGTGGGAGCCACACGGGGAGGGGGGGCACGCTTTGTGCTCACCTTGCCGGCAGCCTCTTCACTCGCCGCCGAGTTTCCCGCCGAGGACACGACCTCGTCGTGACGCGTGTCCTCGTAGTCGACGACGACCCGGCTCTGCTACGGGCGCTGCGGATCGGCCTTGACGCAAGAGGCTTCGAGGTCGTCGTGGCGCACACGGGTGCCGAAGGGCTCTCACGCGCAGCCCAGGCGATGCCCGACGTCATCGTCCTCGACCTCGGGCTCCCGGACATCGACGGTGTCGAGGTCTGCAAGCGGCTTCGCCAGTGGACAGAAGTGCCAGTTATCGTGCTGTCCGCGCTCGACAGCGAGGACCGCAAGGTGCTCGCTCTCGACAGCGGCGCCGACGACTACGTCACCAAGCCGTTCGGGATGCATGAATTGGAGGCTCGCCTCCGGGTCGCGCTCAGGCACGCGGCGGCCCGCAACCTACCCTCCGCGCCTGCCACGCTGACGGTGGGCCCCGTTCATGTGGACCTCGGCTCGCGCGTCGTCGAGGTCAGCGGGGTCCCGGTCGAGCTGACGGCGCGCGAGTTCGACCTGCTCGCATATCTGGCTCGCAATGCCGGCAAGGTATGCACCCACAGGACGATCCTCCGTGGGGTCTGGGGACCCGGCTACGGGCACGAGACGCACTACCTGCGCGTCTATGCGAGCCGTTTGCGCCGCAAACTCGGCGACAAGGGCGGTCCGCTCCTACGGACGAATCCGGGTGTCGGCTACCAGCTCGTAGATGAAAGGCCGATTCAGCCGCCGGGAGCTGGCGGCACAGAGCCACCCGGCGCTGGCGGCACGGAGCCACCCGGCCACGGCGGCGGCGAGCCACCCGGCGCCGCCGGCCAGCCGGACGGAGGGAACTGGGGACGGCCGGGTCCGTAACCCGGGTGCGGCTGAGCTGCCCACGACGGCGCTGGATACCCGCCGGGGCCGGACCCGTACCCGCCCTGATATTGGCGAAGCTCCTTGCGAACGGGCCAGTCCGAGAACGCGAACACGAAGAACATCACGAAGTTCACAAGCGGGACGAATGCCAAGAGCACGAACCACCCCGAGTAACCCGCCTTCGTGACGATCTTGACGATGCCCACGATGGACGCGACGAGTAACGCCAAGTAGACGATGATCAGTACCCCAGCAGCGGCCCCGGAAACAGCTCCCAAGTCGAGCATCTTCGACCACCTATCGCGGGTGCGCTTCCGGACCGCCTCGGTCAGGCGCTGACCACCCGCCTTGCCGTGCGAGCGTAGACCGCAAACAGCCGTACCGCGGGCATCACGAGGATTCAGCTGCCCGGCGCTGCCGGCTCCGAGCCACCTGGCCACGGTGGTGGTGAGCCACCCGGCGCTGTCGGCCAGCCGGACGGAGGGAACTGGGGTCTGCCTGGGCCGTAACCCGGGGGCGGCTGAGCTGGCCACGACGGCGCGGGATACCCGCCGGGTCCGGGCCCGTACCCGCCCTGGCGATAGCGACGAAGCTCCTTGTCGACCGGCCAGTCCGAGAACGCGAACACGAGAACCATCACGATGTTGACTACCGGTACCCAGACCAAGACAGCGAACCAAGCCGAGTAGCCGACCTTGGGGAGGACCTTCACCGCGGCCACGGTTGCCGCGACAAGAAAGATGAAGAGCCCGAGGATAAAAAGGCCTCCACCGCCGCCGGCTCTGTGTGCAGCAGACAGGACGTCCATGCTCGACCACCTCTTCGTGGGTGCGCTCCCCCACCGCCACAGTCAGGTGCTGATCACCCGCCTGGTCAACTGAGCGTAGGCCGCACACACCCCGACGGCAGCGATCTCGAGCTCTGACACCATAAGAGCGCGCCGCTCGGCAAAGCTGAGCTCCAAGAGAGGAGGCCCGATGCTGGGGGTCCTCACCCCGGTGCCTTGTCTTGTGGCCGTTCTGCCCGCACTCGCCGCGGGCATCGCGCTCTGCGTCGGCAGACGCCCACCCGGCAATTGGAACCTGCTCGAGGTCCTCGGGCCGTGGCCGTGGTACATCGCCGGCGTCGCAGCCCTTGCGTCGGTTCCGCTCGCCGGGCCCGATCTGCCTTTCTGGATGGCCCGCCGGCGCCATGGCTGATCGCGCCAAGCCCGACGCGACGTCGGAAGCGACGCCGGCCGGTCCGCGGCTGCACCTTCACGCCTGGCGCGAGCCGGCCGTAGTGGGCGCGGCGTTGTTGGCCGCGGCGGCTGGTTTCGGACAATTCGGAGCTGTCGCGGCGCTCGGCGATGTCGCGAAGCATTTCGGCCACATCACCCATGGTGCGACGATTGCCGAGCAGGCAGGTCTGTCGGGGACCAAGCTCGGGATCGGGCTTGCCGTTCTCCGCCTTGCGTCCCTTGGCGGTCTGCCACTCGCAGGGCTGGCCGACCGGTTCGGGCGCCGCCGAATGATGCTCATGACGTGCACAGTCGGGCTGGCACTCACGGCCATGTCTGCCATCAGCCCGACGTACTGGTGGTTCGTGGCCATCTTCGCCCTCGGACGGCCCCTGCTCAGCGCCACCTCAGGCGTGGCACAGGTCACCGCCGCCGAGCAGACGGCATCATCTCAGCGGGCCAAGGCGGTCGCACTCATAGCCGCCGGCTACGGGATCGGGTCGGGGCTGATCGCGATCGTGCACAGCCTCGGAGCAGGCACGCTCGGCTTTCGCGGTGTCGTCCTGCTTGCCCTCGTGCCGCTCGCGGCACTGCCTTTCCTCGCGCGCTGGGTCGCCGAGCCCGACCGCTTCAAGATCGCTGCAGCCGCGGAGGAGCACCCCCTGCCGGTGCTCGGGGCGGTGGGGCCTCGCTTCCGGCGCCGGTTGTTGATCGTCGCCGCCCTGACCTTCGCAGTGTCGGTCGTGACAGGGCCGGCGAACAGCTTCTTCTTCCTCTACGCCCAGAATGTCATCCGCCTGTCCGGCACGACGACGGCACTGCTCGTGGCCTGCGCCGGTATCACCGGGCTCGCCGGGCTGCTGCTCGGCCGTTTCCTCGCCGACCGGATCGGGCGCCGTCCTGCGGCGGGCGGAGCGATGATCGCCATGGCTCTTTTGGGCATGCTGACCTACAGCCAGTCGAAACCGGGCGCCGTGATCGGCTATCTACTCGCGGTGCTCGCCGCATCGGTCTTTGCACCCGCGGCCGGCTCGCTTGTCAACGAGCTCTTCCCCACCTCGGTCCGGGCCTCCGTTGCCGGATGGGTGATCGCGGCCGGCGTCTTCGGAGCCACCACAGGCTTGTTGGCCTTCGGCGCGGTGGCCGATGTCGGCAACCGTTTCGGGCTCGCTGCGGTTGTGGTGTTCACAGCCACGATCCCCGCGACAGCCCTGATCACGCTGTTGCCCGAGACGCGCGGAAAGGAGCTCGAGGACCTCTGATCGACGGCAACATACCGCTGCCTGTACGAAGGACCGGCGAGTGCCCGGCGAGCGCATTGGCGGGCGGCCAGCGCCCGCTGACAGCTCAGCGCGCGAATACGTGCCAGCCCAGCCAGAGCCAGGCAATGATCAGAACGAGCCGACCGGCGAGGTGTCCTCGTGCGCTGCGAAGAAGTTGCGCCGCGGTGGGCCAACCATGGTCGAACCTTCGACTCGCCACCTCACACGCACCGAGCGCTCCGGCCGCAACCAGCCACAGCGCGACGTTCACGCGTGCCGCCTGGAACGCGACGAGACGACAAGGCCACAAGCGCCCCAGCACATGAAGGCCGCGGCGCGAACGACTCGATGGCCGGGCCCGAGTACGTCGTTCGCCAGGGAGCTCAGCGTCGGGTAGAGGCTCCTCGGACTGTGGAAGAGCTCCCACAGCTCGACAGCGAGAACCACCAGAACGGCGAGCAGCCACGCGACCATGCCCCGCAAACGCAGCGAGACATCCCGGACCGGCTCGCCCGCGGGCAAGTCGAGTGCCGGGCTGTATCGATGTGCAAGGACCGCACCTGCGCCGAGCATGGCAGCGGCCACGGAGAACGTGACAGCACTCGACTCGATGCCGAACGGAGGCATGGCGGCCGCAAACCAACCGCAGGCGGCGAGCGCGACGAACACGACACCTGCCGCCGCCGCCTGCCTCGGCGAGGTCAAGATCCTCGTCTTCGCCCCTCTGTCGCGTCGTTGATGGCTTCGATCTGTCGTGCCCGCTGCGCGCTCGCGTCAGCACACATGGGCTCAGTCAACGACCCGCCCAGCAAGCCGCCCAGGGTCGAAAGGCCCAACGCGCGTGGGCATCGGTCGGTAGTTGCGGGCAGTGGTTCCGCCAAGGCGCGCTGACGGCTCGACGGGCGCTGGCCGACTCTGCGCCCAGGTGTCAGTGGTCGAACGGCTCGACGGCCTCTCAGCCCCAGGCAGACCGAGTGGGCGGCATCCCGCTCCGGCCGGCGTCGGGCACAACGCCGAGCACCTGGTACACGGCGATACCCCCGTCCTCGAAGCCGATCACAGATGCAGCCATGTAGAGCCGCCAGATCCTCGCCCGTGCCAACCCGACCTGCTCAACGGCCGCATCCCAATTCGCCTCGAGATTGGCCATCCACGAGCGAAGAGTTCGCGCGTAGTGCTCGCGAAGCGACTCGACGTCGCGACACTCGAACCCGGCTCGCTCCATCGCGAGCACGATGTCCCCGACGTCGAGCAGCTCACCGTCGGGGAACACGTACCGGCCGAAGAAACTCCAAGGCTTGAGCCTCGATCCTCCCAACTCGGAGATGGCGTGGTTCAACAACCTTCCCCCCGGCCCGAGCAGGCCGAGCAAAGTCTCGAAATACTGGGCCATGCGGATCTTGCCGACATGCTCGAACATGCCGATCGAAGAGATGGCGTCAAAGCGCTCGCCTCTGAGATCCCGGTAGTCCTGCACACGGATCTCCACTTGGTCGCCGAGGCCTGCTGCGGCCACTCGCCGCCGGGCATAGCTGGCCTGCTCCTCGCTCAAGGTGATACCCACGACGGTCGCGCCGCACTCGGCCGCGGCATGCATCGCCATCGTGCCCCACCCGCAGCCCACATCGAGGAGTCGCAATGGCTCGCCCTCGCGCAAGCCCAACTTGCGGCAGATCAGCTCGTGCTTGGACTCCTGGGCCTGTTCCAGGCTCATGGCCGGATCGGCGAAACGGGCACACGAGTACGTCATGCTCGGCCCGAGCACGAGCTCATAGAAGTCGTTGCCGAGGTCGTAGTGGTGTGTGACGGCTCGGACGTCCCGGCGCCGGGAGTGCCGCAGCCCTCTGGCGCGGGCCTCTTCGGGCGGTGCGGGCAACCGAAGCCCGATGGCACCGGCCCGATGAGCGGCGCCGAAGGCGGCCGGCAAGGCGCGTAGGCCCACGCGCAAGTCTCGGGGCGCTACGGCATGCAAGCTGGCGATCATGGCGATCAGGTCACCGGAGAGCTCGATGTCGCCTGCGACATAGGCACGGCAGAAGCCGAGCTCGCCCGGAGCCCAAAGAATGTGGCGCAAGGCGTTGCTCGAGCGGACATGGATGGTTCCTGCACTGTCGGTGGGGCCAAAGCCACTCCCGTCCCACAGCTCGAAGCGAACCGGGACCTGGCCGCCGAGCAAGTTGTGAACGAGCGGAGAAAGCGCAGAGGCCGCTGTCTTGCGCCGCCGCGCAGGAGCGTTGACAGACTTCACGGCCGGTGGCCTGGGTTGGTCCGCTCCGCTCCGTCGCGGAATCGACGACTGTTTGGTGCCCATTGGATACCCCCACGCTCTCTTGGTGCGCCGCTTGGAGGCGACGCCCCCGCGTCGATCCCCCACCTCCCCGTCCTACGAGCCGGCTTTCGTCGAGACTATCCGCAGCTTAGACCGCGGCCTGCGACGAAAGCTCGTCGATCGACGGCGCAGCAGCGAACGGAGCCACTGGACTGTTCGCGAGTCTCAAGCGTCGCGGAAGATCGCTCCGCGGATCTGGACCGGCGGGAGCTTCCGAACGGGTCTCTTCCAAACCCCGATATCGAGGATGCGGGCCACATAGGCGGCGACGTAGTTGGCGAAATAGATGCTTCCCGCCATGTTCAGGTGCACGCCGTCGAGGCGCACGACGGTCCGGTGGCCGTCGATCAAGACGGTGCCGGTGTAGCTCCCGTGCGGACCGTTCAGTACCGCACCAGGGTTGAGGAAGCTCACGCCGGCATGCCTGGCCGCTTGCTGTGCGCAGACCTCGTCGATCACCTGCATGTAAGCCGACAGTTGCCGGCCCTGCATAGCCGGCTCTCCGATCCAGAGCACTCTGGAGCCCTCGCGAACGAGCGCAGTCATGATCCCCGCGACCCTGGCGGCATAGGACCTTCTCCACAACCGGCTCCCAACAGGCTGGAAGGCACCATCGACCAACAGGTCCTGCCCGTCGTTGGCGCTGCCCATGTAGATCACGAGCCGCGGCCGGAGCGCGGCGACAACCGCGAGAAGATGACGCGACCAGTCGAAGAATTCGGGACTCACCAGGCCCGTGCCGACCTGGTATTCCGCCAAGGTTCTCAACTCCGGCAACTTGGCGTGATATGTGTCCCAAGCCCACTCGGGGCCGGCAGCGGTCGAGTCGCCGGCGAAGTAGACCGGGGGTCCAGCCCGGCCGAGCACGGGCGCTGCCAAAGCTGGCTTGACCGGGGCGTGAGCCAGCACGTCACGGGCCAAGACAACGAGCTGGCTCGTGTGCAGTTGAGAGAAGTCACCCACTTGTTGCCAGAGCAGCCAGTAGGAGGTACCCGACATGCTGAAGTAGAGGTACCGATTATTGGCGATCATCGCCTCCTGGCCGAGGCCGCTGACCGTCTCGAGCGTGTCCACATACTGCGTGGCGGTCTGGAATGACGTGCGTGGCTCCACCGCGAGAGCAAGGAACGCGTCGGTGCCGACCAGCCACATGCAATAGGGGTAGGTCGGTATCGCGCGACCGACCGGACCGCCGAATTGGCCCTGGATCTGCGCCCGGCTGAGCAGGGTGCACGCGAGCCGGGTCGCCTGACTACCGAGCGAGCCATCGTCGATCCGCGGCCGGGATGCAGGCTGCGTGGTCGTCGTCACAGCAGGGGTGCTGGTCGTCGTGACCGCAGGGGTGCTGGTCGTCGTCACAGCAGGGGTGCTGGTCGTCGTGGGTCGATTCTCCGACGCAGCCGAATCGCAACCCCCGATCGCGGCTGCCACGACTGCGACCGCAACGGCCTTGAGCCCACTCCTGCGAGCGCGTCGCCACAAGGAATCGAACCAGGTCACACGACAAAGGCTAGAGCCCCCGCTAAGCGGGGCGCGAGCGGGGCGGCCGTCGTTCCTGCCCTTTCCAACTGACGGTGCGCCACTCGGATGCGCCGCCCGGAACCCCACCCGGTGCGCCGCCCGGTGCGCCCCCCGGATCCCGCGACGGGTAAGGACGAGCCGGACGGGCCAGACTCGGACCGTGCCCGGCGATGGAGAAGCACACGACCCAGGCCCGATGGGCCTTGCCGTGATCGTTGCGGACGCGGTACCGGCCCCTGGTGACATGGGCCCGACTCGCGATCGGGACACTCCGACTCCCGATCGGGCCGGCGCCGGTTGCCCAGCAAAGCCCCGGGACTGGATCCGGCCGTGCATTCGGATCCTCGGCGTCTACGCGGTCGTACGCATCGCGCTCCTGGTCGCAGATGTGCTCGCGGCACGCCTCAACTACGGCTCGAATCTCAGCGGACCTCTCCGCTCGTGGGACTCGAACTGGTACCTCGTCGTCGCCGCGCACGGCTATCCACCGGTCGCTGCGACCTCGGGGGGCCAGCTGACCTACAGCGCGGCTGGATTCCTTCCGGTGTTCCCCGCTCTCATCCGCTTGTTCAGTTTCTTCGGCCTCTCGGCCGCCGGGGCCGCCCTGGTTGTGTCGATTCTCGGCGGCGCGGTTGCGACGCTGCTCGTCTTGCGGCTCGGCACGGCGCTTGTCAACCAGGCGGCGGGTTGGAACGCCGCGGTGCTTTTTGCGCTCTTCCCGGGCATGGGCATCTCGTGGGGCCTGTTCTACTGCGAATGCATCGGGCTCGGCCTCACGGCCGGCAGTCTGCTCTTGATGTTGCGCGAGAGGTGGCTCTGGGCGGGCGTCGTCGGAGCGTTCGCGACCGCCACGAGCCCTCTCGCATTGCCACTGGTGCTGGGCGCCGCGGTGCTGGCCGTCCAGGCCGTTCGAAACCGTGAGCCCCCGCGCGCGCTGTGCACAATGTTCCTCGTGCCGACTGGTTTTGTCGCCTACCTCATCTTCGTCGCGACCCGCTATCACGACCTGATGTTCTATTGGCACCTCCAGAGCCAGGCCTGGGGAGTCTCGATCGACTTCGGGCGGTCCCTCCTCGGTCTTCTGCCACACCCGTGGATGATCGGGTATCAGGGTCCCGGCTGGTTGGAGTGGATAGGGCTGGCCGCGGTTGCCGCCGGGGTCTTTGCCCTTTGGCGAGCAAGACTTCCTGCCTGTGTCAACGCCTATTGCTTCGGCGTGGTGTTGCTGCTGTTCTCGAGCAACAACCTCGGATTCAAGCCGCGCCTTCTCACCTGGGCGTTCCCGGTCCTCATCGCGGTGGCGAAGATCGCGCGCCCGCGCACACGGACCGCGGTAGTCATCGTGTTCGCGTGCCTGCTTCCGGTCGTCTTCCTCACCTACACGACTCTCGGCAACACGATGGCCCAGCCGTGAACCTTCACGCCATCGAGTTGCGGCGGGTCTGCCTGCCGCTGGTGTCACCTTTCCGCACGGCGCTCGGAACCGAGTCCGTCCGTGAAGCGTTGCTGGTCCGCGTGGAGTCCGACGAGGGCGAAGGTTGGGGCGAGTGCGTCGCAGGCTCCGATCCGCTGTACTGCTCGGAGTACCTCGACTCGGCCTGGCTCACGCTCAGGCGTTACCTCGGGCCGCGACTGCTCGGCGCAACGGATCTGAGCGCCTCCAAGGTCCAGCCGCTCCTGCACGAGTTCAAGGGTCACCGCATGGCCAAGGCCGCTGTGGAGATGGCGGTGCTGGACGCGCAGCTGCGCGCGGCGGGCGTCTCGCTCAGCACCTTCCTGGGCGGTGTCACCGGCGCAGTGACACCTGGGGTCGCCGTCGGCATCATGAGCTCGGTCGACGAGCTGCTGGACTCGGTCACCGAGTACCTCGACGCCGGATACCGGCGGCTCAAGCTCAAGATCCAGCCCGGTTGGGACCTGGCACCGGTAGAAGCGGTCCGGGACCGCTTCGGAGACGATCTGATGCTGCAGGTGGACGCGAACTGCGCGTACCGACGAGCTGACATCGGTCACCTGGCCCGGCTCGACCAGTTCTCCTTGCTCCTCATCGAGCAACCCCTGGACGAGGACGACCTCGTCGGCCACGCCCAGCTCGCACGGCACATCGCGACGCCGGTGTGCCTCGACGAGTCGATCGTCTCGGCCCAGAGCGCCGCAACTGCCATCTCGATGGGAGCGTGCTCGGTCGTGAACATCAAGGCGGGGCGCGTCGGAGGTTATCTCGAGGCACGTGCGGTCCACGACTTGTGCGTATCGAAAGGTGTCCCCGTGTGGTGCGGCGGCATGCTGGAGACCGGGCTCGGTCGCGCGGCGAATCTCGCGCTCGCGTCGCTTCCCGGCTTCACACTGCCGGGCGACATCTCCGCCACGGACCGTTACTTCCGCGAGGACATCACTCCCCCATTCCTGCTCCACGACGGCACGATCGCGGTCCCAACCGGCCCCGGACTCGGCGTCGAGGTTCTACTCCCTGTTCTGGACGCCCTCACGACTCAGTCCGAGACGATCACGGCGGTGGAGCACTGATCTCAGCATCGCGGCAGACCAGTTGCCCCATGAGGGGACCGCCTCGGCAGGCTGCCCCGGCTCGTCATGAGCCGGGGCGAGTCCGTGGCCGTGGACGGCCGCTCATCGGAAAGCCGGGCTGGGGGCGCTGCACGGCCAGGGCACCACTCCAGCGCGAAGGCGAGCAGGCGACGCATCGGCGTGTCACCTCGGTGACGGCGATCAGATGTGGGCCGGCGCGCTGAGAGAGCTCAACCCTCCTCACGCGTGTAGGGGATGCCGAGCGATGTCGGCGTCCCGACGCGACGGTTGGCCCAGCTTGTCGACGCTGCTGCCAGCGCGATGACCGTCATCAGGAACGGCAGCGCCGAATAGAACTCCGAGGGGAGCACGGTGATCTGGCGAGTCTGGAGTGTCGGTCCGAGGGCGGAGAAGATGCCGAACAGGTAGGCCCCGAGCACGAGCAGGTCGGGGCGCCAGAACGCGAAGATGACCAGAGCGATGGCGATCCAACCGACCCCGGCGGTGAGGCCGTCGGTCCAGATGGGGGCGAGGGCGAGGGTGAAGTAGGCACCCCCGAGCCCGGCGAGCGCTCCGCCGACGAGTGTGTGCGCGTACCGGTAAGCGGTCACGTTGATTCCCATCGCGTCCGCGGCAGACGGGTTCTCGCCCACGGCCCGCAGGTAGAGCCCCGGCCGGGTCCGGTACAGGTAGTAGAAGACAACCAGGACCAGTACCCAGGAGGCATAGACGAAGGCGTCCTGGTTGAAGATGAGCGGCCCGACGATCGGCAGGTTCTGCAGGCCGAAGAGGTCGATCCCGTTGAACTGGTGGCGTCCGGCCAAGCCACCGATGTTCCAGACCTGCCCGAGGTAAGAGGACAGGCCTATTATCCCGGCGAAGATCGTGATGGCAAGGCCCGAGACGATCTGGTTCACACGGATCGTGATCGACAAGAACGCGTGGATGAGGGCCATCGCGGCACCGGCCACCAGGGCGGCGAGGACAGCCAGCAGCAGCACCACCGCGGTCGACCCATGCATCTTCTGCGAGACGCAGAACGCGCTCACCGCCCCCATGAGCATCATTCCCTCGACGCCGAGGTTGAGCACCCCGGAGCGCTCCGCGAGCAGCTCGCCCAGGCCTGCCAGGACCAGTGGCGTGCCGAACGCGATTGCCGACACGAGCACGGCCAGGACGATGTTCGAGTTCATGACGGCAACCCAGCCCCCGAGGTCGCGCCGACGCCCGCCGGCGCAGTCGCGCGGTGTCGCAGGCCGATCCGGTAACGGGCGAGGATCTCGCCTCCGAGGACTGTGAAGAGGATGATCCCTTCCATGGTGCCGACGAGGCCGGTTGGGAACGAGGGACCCTCAAGGGCGAAGCCGGCGTTCGTGAGGCCGCCGATCAGCAGAGACACAAGCACGACGGCAAGGGGGTTGTAAAGAGCGAGGGCCGCTACGACGATGCCCGTATAGCCGTACTGGGCCTGTTGGAGCCCGCGCGGGTCGAGCACGTGCCCGAAGTCGCCGATCTGGCTGGAGCCGGCTATGCCGGCTATCCCACCGGATATCGCCATCACCGAGACGATCTTCCGCTTGGTGTTGATGCCGGAGTAATTGGCCGCCTGTGGCGAATCGCCCATGACTCGCATCTCGAAGCCGTAGCGGGTGGAGCGGATGAGCACGAGCAGGCCGACCGCCAAGCCGATGCCGAGCAGGAAGCCCATGGGCAAGGTGAACGACCCAATGGTGATCCCTGGCCAACTGGCGTTCGCCACCAGCGTCTTGCCGGTCGGGAACACCGTCGCCCCGGGCGTTGTGAGGTCCCGCCAGTACGAGCTGCTGTCGAAGATCAGGTAGTACATGAAGAAGCCGGCGACGTAATTGAGCATGAGCGAGGTGAGTATCTCGTTCGTGCGCAGATACGCGCGCAGGAGAGCCGGAATGCACGCCCACACCATCCCGGCAAGCGCACCGCCGACGACCATCGCGATGATGAGCAGCGGGCGCGGCCAGTCGCCGAGCATGATGCCAGTCGCCGAGGCCCCGACAGCACCCATGTAGAGCTGGCCCTCACCGCCGATGTTCCAGGTCCGCATCCTGAAGGCGAAGGCGGCGCACAGACCGGTGAAGAGCATCGGCGTGGCGTAGACGAACGTTGACGTGAGGGCACCGTCAGCGGTGACCGAGGCCGAGTACATCTGGTGATAGGTCGATATCGGGTTATGGCCGGTGGCCGCAAGCAGGATGCCGACGATGATCGCCGCCAGCAAGATGGACATGAGTGGCACGGCGAGTCTCAGCCACTTGGGAGTGTCGAGCCGGCGCTCGATGCGCAGAGGGCCGGTCATGCCGCCCCGGCCATCATCAGCCCGATCTGTTGTCGGTTGGCGCCGGCAGCCGGGAGGATCCCGACGACGCGGCCGTTGTAGAACACGGCGATGCGGTCCGAAAGCTCGAGGATCTCGTCGAGGTCCTCGCTCACCATGAGGACGGCGACGCCATGCTGAGCAGTCTCGGCGAGAACGCGGCGCACGTACTGGGTGGCGCCGACGTCAAGACCGCGCGTGGGCGAGGCCGCCACAAGCACGCGCGGCTCAGAGGACAGCTCACGCGCGAGGAGGACCTTCTGGATGTTGCCGCCCGAGAGCTGTCGGACCAGTGTGCGGGGTCCCGGTGCGCGGATGTCGAAGCGCGCGATCTTCTCCCGCGCGTTCGCGTTCGCCTTACGACCCGAGAGCAGCGGGCCGGAGCGCATGGTCTTGCCCCGGTAGGACTTCAACATCAGGTTCTCGGCGATCGAGAGGTTGGGCGAGATGCCGGTGCCCATCCGGTCCTCGGGCACGTAGGCAACCCCGAGGTCGATGGCCGCACGGGGGTCTCCCGCAGCAAGCCGCGTGCCACCGATCTCGATCTTCCCCTCCGTGGTCGCTCGCAGCCCGGTGATGACCTCGGCCAGCTCGCGTTGGCCATTGCCTGCGACGCCGGCGACGCCGAGGATCTCGCCGGCGCACACCTGGAACGTGACGTCCTTCAGCGCCTCGGAGCCGAGGTCGCCACGCGCAGAGACACCCTCCAGCTCGAGAGCGACTGGGCCCGGTTGCCCTGGGAGCTTGGCGGTCGCCTCGAGGGAAACCTCGCGGCCCACCATCAAGCCGGCAAGATGGTCGGCGTCGGTACCGGCGGTCGGGACGGTGGTGATCGAGCGGCCCTGACGCAGGATCGTCACGCGGTCGGCGACCGCCAGGACCTCAGGCAGCTTGTGGGAGATGAAGATCACCGTCCGGCCGGCGGCGGCCATGTCGCGCACGCTGGAGAAGAGCTGCCCGGTCTCCTGCGGGGTGAGCACGGTAGTCGGCTCGTCGAGAATGAGGATCTTTGCGCCGCGGTAGAGGGCTTTCAGGATCTCGACCCGCTGACGCTCCCCTAGCGACAGCTGCCAGATCCTCGCCTTCGGATCGACGGGCATCTGGAAGCGATCGGCCGCCTCGGCAACCGCCTTCTCGACTGTCCGCGGGGAAAAGCGCAGCTTTCGCGGCTTGGACCATCCGAGCACCACGTTCTCCGCCACTGTCATGCTCTCCACAAGACGGAGGTGCTGGTGGACCATGAAGATGCCGGCATCCTGGGCGTCTTTCGGGGAGTGGAACCTCACGGCGCGGCCGCCAATGAACAGCTTCCCCTCGTCGGGGCGGTAGAGGCCCATGAGCAGATTGCACAGCGTGGTCTTGCCGGCCCCGTTCTCACCGAGCAGCGCGTGCACCTCCCCGTCGGCTGCCTCGAACGACACGTGATCGTTCGCGACGACGCCGGGAAAGCGCTTGGTCATGTCGATGGCCTCGACAGCTAATGCCCCCGGCGTCGCGCCGGGGGCATTAGTAACGAAGCTTGACGCCGGGGCCGGACCTGCGGCCGGAGCCGCCTGGCCGCCCCCAGCGTCGAGCACGGAGTCAGTCATGGAGCCGGTTAGCCCTTCGGGTTGCCTATTACGCCCTTTACGAACCAGCTCAACTCGTACTTCTGCATCACTGTGAGGGTCACTCCCGCCTTCACGCCCACTTTACCGTTCTGCTCGATGATCGGTCCTGTGAACGGATTGAATGTTCCCTTGATGATGGCACTCTCCTTGGCGAGAATCGCCTTCCGAGTGGCCGTCTTAACCGACGGGCCGAACGGGGCCATGATCACGAAGTGGTCGGCAAGGCTTCCGTACCAGAAGTGGCTCTTCCAGGTACCGTTCATAGCCGCTTTGACTTCCCCGATGTAGTAAGGGCCCCAGTTGTAGGTGGTCGCGGTCAGCCAGGCCTTGGGGGCGAAGCTCTCCTGGTTGGAGTCGTAACCGGTCCACTTCAGGTGATTGGCTTCCGCCACCTGACCAGTCGTCGGGCTGTCCTGGCCATCGGCGAGCACGTCCACACCAGAGGCGACGAGGGCCTCCGCAGCCGCATGCTCGGTCGGGGGGCCGAACCAGGTGTTCGTCCAGACCACCTTGACTGTCGCCTTCGGGTTCATCCGCCGTGCGCCCATCGTGAACGCGTCGATCTCCCGGATGACCTCCGGAATCGGATAAGGAGCGACGAAACCGATCTTGCCTTTGACAGACGCCGCGCCGGCTGCCATCCCGGACAGGTAGTCGCCGTCCTCGCCCGCCCCGTAGTACTCGGACAGGGTCTTGGTCACCGTTGTGCCAGTTGCCTGCTCGAAGAGCACGTGTGGGTACTTCTTGGCGGCTAGGACCAGCTCTGGCTGGTAGCCGTACGAAGTGGCGAAGATGATGTTCGCCCCCTGGTCGACCAGCGTAGTTATCACCTGTGAGCACTGCGGTCCCTCAGGTACGTCCTCTTTGTACATGGTCTGGACACGCCCGCCGAAGTAATTCTGCACTTCGATGCGTCCGACGTCGTGGGCGTGGGTCCAGCCCGCGTCGCTCGGAGCTCCGACGTAGATGAACCCCGCCTTGAACGGGTGGCTCTTGGTCCATGGGCCACTCAGGGCCTTCGTCGTTGTCTTCGTGCTCGCGCCCGAGGACACGCTGTTCGCAGCTCCCACCGCGACCGCGCCGACCATCGTGAAAGCGACGAACACTCCCAACAACTTCTTCATCCTGCTCATGACCTCTGTCTCCTCTCGGGACGACCGCCGGCCAGCCGCCAGCCATCTCCTTCGTTGCGCCGACCGGGTAGACCCGGGTCACCGGCTCATTTCCAAGGATGCAAACTTTACGAACGCGTGTACAGGGTCGTTCGGCCCTAACCGACCGAAAACTACCGGTTCTTTTGAAGCCTACTCGGACGATGGGTTGGAGCCCGAGATCGTGTTCGAGCCCATGACCCGCGTATCCCAAGGCGGGCCAAAGGGCTCTCTGGCCTCGCACCTGATCCAAGGAGTCGCATAAGAGCAGGTCAATGCGGGTGAGGCTCGAGCCCACCGCGGCACTTGGCCGGCTGGACCTGGCGCGCAAACCGTCGTCGGGCATCGGCCATCGGTCAGCCCGAACCGACGGCGTGCGACTGCGAAGAGCCCGAGAGAAGAACTAGGGGGCCTGGTAGAAGTTCCTCAGCCAGCGGTGGTGGCGAAGGACTTCGAGCTCCTCGGCAGGCAGCGGGCCCAGCTCGGCCGCACGAACATTGGCCTCGACGTTGCGCAGGGCACGCATGCCGGGGATGACCGTCGAGACGGCGGGGTTTGAAAGGCAGTACCGCAGAGCTATTTCGGGGAGGCGTTCGACCGGGACATCGAGGTCTTCGGTGATGGCCTGGACGCGTTCGGAGACCTGTTGTCTTCGGTCGCCGCCGAAATAGCTGTTGCGCCAGTCGCCTTCGGGGAACTCGGTCCCCGGGTTGATCTTGCCGGTGAGAGCACCCTCGTCAAAGGGTACCCTGACTATGACACCGACGTTTTCGGCCACGACTGCCGGGAACAGCTCTTCCTCGGGGCTCTGGTCGAAGATGTTGTAAATGACCTGCACGCTGTCGACGACCCCCGAGTTGACAAGCGCCAACGCGTTGGCGGGTTCGTGGTCGTTGATGGAGACGCCGAAGTAACGGATCTTGCCCTGCGAACGGAGGCGCTCGATCCCGTCCATCCAGTCGCCCTGGCCCACCCATTCGTCCGACCAGACGTGGAACTGCTGCACGTCTATCGTCTCGAGCCCAAGGTTCGCCAGGCTTCGCTCGGTGCACTCCAGGATCCAGGCAGCCGGGAATGCCTCATCGGCCGGCACACCCTGGGGAGCCGGCCACTTTTGGTTCTTGGGGGGCACCTTCGACGAGACATGAACATCCACCCTCGCCTCTCGCACCGCCCGGCCCACCAGCTCCTCGCTGTGACCGTCCCCATAACCGAGTGCAGTGTCGATGAAGTTCACACCCTGCTCGATCGCCCGGCGGAGCGACCGCAACGACTCGTCGTCGTCGGCGCCGAGCCACATGGCCTTTCCGATCCCCCAGGCGCCGAAACCGAGCTCGGACACCTGCAAGCCGGTCCTGGCCAAGCTGCGGTAGTTCATCTTCAACCTCCTGGCGGCAATGTACCTCGGACGACGGCTCCCTCCTCGCAGGCTCCTAGGAGCATGGGTCAGA